>Ga0222718_10001055_pt1 | contig 27735 bp, 14 predicted proteins | sample C33_27DmetaG_FD_165045 | JGI IMG/M metagenome (GOLD analysis project Ga0222718, IMG submission 165045) | Estuarine water microbial communities from San Francisco Bay, California, United States - C33_27D | ecosystem: Environmental > Aquatic > Marine > Unclassified | place: USA: California...
AACGGCTTTTACATAATTGGCCACTGGAGCCGTAACTTCAGGAAGCTCTATCCCAAGTCGCTCCAATTGGGTTTCTGGATTGTAATTAGGGTCACTAATTGAGGTTTTTTTGGTTTCAGTGGGAGGCGCACAGTTTATATAACAAAGAACTATTAATAAAGATAAAGTGATTCTCATTTTTTTTTGTTTAGAATATAACTAAAGTACGAAAAATCTTTTTGGATTTGTTTTTTAAAAAAACTAAAATTTAACTTAAGTTTGAAGCCTATACTAACCTAAATGAAAACTTTACATAATATGAACAGAATCTTAACTGACATTCGAGCTGTTTTTAGCTTATGTCTAATCCTTTTTGCTGTGGTAGCAAACGCCCAGAATATTTCTGGAAACATTACAGATGAAAGTGGGGTTCCCTTACCGGGAGCTAACGTCATTATTGAGGGCACAAGTACAGGTGTTTCCACAGATTTTGACGGAAATTTTCAAATTCAAGCCCAAGCAGGTCAAGTACTACAGATTAGCTTTATTGGCTATACTACAGAAAATGTAACCGTGGGAGATCAGGACGTAATAAACATCTCCTTACAGCCTAGTAATGAATTGGAAGAAGTCATCGTAACCTCCTTGGGATTTACGGTAGTCAAAGATCAACAAGGATCTACTTCCTCCGTTGTAAATACGCAATCGGTACTTAGATCTGGAGAACCCACTATAGCCAACGCATTGAGTGGAAAAGCCTCTGGGGTAAGAATTTCTCGATCCAACGGAGATCCCGGTGCAGGAAGTACCATCCGAATTCGAGGCGCCAATACCATTGACGGGAGCAGTCAGCCCTTAATCATTGTGGACGGAGTTCCATTGGATAACACAACCAGTTATGCCGGAGGAAATAATCTTACTGGTGGAACAACTGGTGGGGTAAGTCAAGGATCACGTTTAAATGACATTAACCCAAGTGACATAGAATCGTTACAAGTGTTAAAAGGTGCTTCTGCCGCTGCCCTTTGGGGAAGTAGAGCGGCCAATGGGGTAATTGTAATTACCACCAAAAAAGGACAACGTGGAGAAGCTAAAATTTCATTTAAGTCAAGTTATTCCTTAGACGAAATTTCAGAACGTATTCCCATGCAAAATACTTGGGGGCAAGGAATAAATGGCAATTGGAGAAGTGGTCAGGCCGAAGCTTGGGGAGATTATATCCCAGAACGTTCTGGTGGAGCAGATGCCGTAAATACTTCAGGGGCTTATTTTGAAGCAGCTAATGGGACACTCTATTACCCAATTACTCAAAAAAATTCTAAAGAAACATTCCTCGAAGAAAATTTCAATTCTCTTTTCCAAACCGGCGTGATATGGCAAAATGACCTCACCATTTCTGGAGGTGGAGAGAACAGTACCTACTTCTTTAGCTTAGGATACCTTACTCAAGATGGGATCATCAGAGAAGCTACTTATGACCGAACCAACTTGCGTCTCAATTACGAATCCAAGCTAAACGACTACTTGACTTTTTCAAGCAAAGTCGCTTACACGTACACAGATTCCAACAGAATCCAGCAAAACTCAAATACGGCTGGGGTCATGTTAGGATTTTTAAGAACTCCACCCGATTTTGATCAAAGGGATTATATAGGAACGTATTATTCTAGCAGCGGAGAAGAGTTTATCAACAGACATCGTTCTTACAGAAAACCATTAGGACAAACGTTAAATCCAACCTACAACAACCCCCTTTGGACGGTTTTTGAACAAGTGTCAGATACAAAAGTTAACCGTATCACAGCAACGCCGCAATTGACAATTAAACCCACCAACTGGTTACAAGTTATAACACGTGCCAATACGGATATTGGAGATGATCGTAGAACCTACTTCTTTCCATTAGGGTCTGCGGGTGATCGAAGTGTGGGTACTTTTCAAGAGGATGTTATTGGAACACGAAACCTAAGCTTTGATGCAATTGCAAAGGCTAGTTTTGAGTTGAATTCTCAAATCAATTTAACTACTACCGCAGGATGGAGTTTAAACGATCGTAAATACAACAGAACATCTGGGAATATCACTGGGTTCTTGGTAAACTCCACCAAACAAACTACCTCTTTAAACACAGCTGCAGAAGCTTCTTCGTTTGAGAACTTTAAAACCTTAAGACGTTCCAACCGGGGCTATGGGATTTTAAACTTTGATTTGTTTGATGAATTATTCGTCAATGTTTCAGGAGCTTTAGAAGCCTCTTCTACGGTAAATGGATCGTTTTTTTACCCTGCTACAGATTTGGCATGGACCTTTACTAAAAGTTTACTAAAATCAGATGCGCTTTCTTTTGGAAAGTTGAGAGCATCATGGGGTAAAGTGGGGGTTCAACCTTCTCCTCACCGATTTGAAACCTTGGCAGAAGGAAGCTTTAGTTATTCTACTTATAGTGATCCTTTGAGTGTGGATTTATTTGGAGGAGGTTTCCGTTTGGACAACAACCTTGGAAATCCCAACCTCAAACCTGAAATCAAAACGGAATGGGAAATCGGAGCAGACTTCAGATTCTTAAACGATGACTTGACGTTCTCATTTACCTATTACGACAATAAAATTGAAGGAATCCTTCTCGATGTTACTTTGTCCCCATCCTCAGGATATGCCACTCAGTATGGTAACTTTGGAGAGATGGTCAACCAAGGAATCGAATTTGATTTTGGATGGAATGTAATAGAAAAGGAAGACTTTAGTTTTGACACTTCCATCAACTGGTCCACAAATGAAAACGAAGTAACCGACCTTTTTGGAACGGAAACAATCAACTTGTCTCCAGGAGCTTCAGTAAGTTCCAGAGCCATTGTTGGACAACCTCTAGGTGTGTTGTTCGGTACAGGTTCTAAAACCAATCCTGATGGAAGCTTAGATTTGGATGAAAACGGATTCCCTCAAATTACCTCGAGTGAGATTATTTTAGGTGATCCTAACCCAGACTGGAGAGCAGGAATTGCATTCAACTTGAACTATAAAAAATTCCGTTTAAACGCTTTGGTTGAACATTCTCAAGGAGGAGTATTTTCTCCTAGAACACTCCATGTATTAAATCGTTTTGGTACTACTGAAATGACTGCCAATAGAGAAACACTTACTCAAGATTTAGTCAACTATGCAGGAGATGTGATCTCAGCAGGATCTGTTGTTCGAGGGAATATTGAAGATTTTGGCGCAGGTGCTGTTTTATTAGATGAAACTTGGTACCGAACAGGAATTGGGGGAGGATTTGGTGACAACCAAGCCTATAACTTCTCAACCTATGATGCTTCATTTACAAAACTTAGAGAAGTAACTTTAAGTTATGTGTTTGACAGTCCAAACTTAAGATCAACAACAGGACTTGATAATATAATAGTTTCTGTGTCAGGTAGAAATCTATTGAATTTCAATAATATCCCTGGTATTGATCCTGAAACGAATCAAACTGGAGTTGGACAAGCGCAAGGATTGGATTACTTTACCAACCCTCAGACCAAATCAACCTTCTTCAGTGTAACTTTAAATTATTAAAAGATGAAAAAATTAATTATTAAATCGATATTAATTGTAGGAATTCTGACTGCCTCATCTTGTGAGAGTATTGTTGAAGATATCAATGCCAACCCCAATGATATTTTGACTACAGACGTAGAGAACAGATTGTTCCTTACAGGATCCCAATTGGCGAACATTCAATTGCAGTTGGGACACTTAAACAGAATTGGACAGATGTATTCTGGACAACTCATTGGGTTTTCCTCATTGTATTCCAACATCTATGGCTTTAACCTTTCAACAGCGGAAGCCAATAGTGAATGGAATGCGCTCTATGTAGGAGTAATGACAAACATGCGTAAAGTAGCTGCAAGTGCTTCCAGTCCGTTATTGGTTGGGATTGCTCAAATTGTTGAAGCACATGCTGCAGGTACTGCCGCCTCTATTTGGGGAGATATTCCCTATACTGAAGCTGCCAACCCTGAAATTTCCGATCCAATATTTGACGGTCAAGTAAGTGTTTACGACGCAGCGATTAATTTGCTCGATAAAGGTATTGCAACCCTTCAAGGGGCATCTAGTGGTAGCCTTTCAGAAGACATTTACTTTAATGGAGATAAAGACAAATGGATTGCAGCTGCATATACAATAAAAGCTCGATTTTACCTTCATAAAAAGGATTATGCCGCTGCAGCTAGTGCCGCAGCAAATGGTATAAGTTCTGCGGATGGAGACATGCGTTTTTATCCTAAAGCTTCTGCCAATACTTCTGGAGATAAGAATTTATTCTTTACTATCCTAGAAGGTTCTCGAGCTGGAGATATTGGAAATTCAAGTGGAGGTGTTGAAAGCTATCTAGTTCAAATGTTAGACAGCAGTACAGATCATAGTAGAAATAATGCAAAAACCGATGAGACAGCTCGTTTGGGGTATTACAGAATTAATTCTACCGGAGGGAGTGTCAACGACGGTGTGATTGCGGGAACGGAACCACAAAACATGGTCACTTACTTTGAAAATGAATTGATTCTAGCAGAGACCAAAGCCAGATCAGGATCTGTAAGTGATGGATTGCCTCACTTAAATAATGTACGTGCGTGGTTAAACGGTGGAGGTCATTTAAATGACGCTCACATCGGAAATACATTCAAATACGAAGCATACGCAGCCGCAGATTTTGAGGCAGGGGGAATGGAAAACTCTGATAATGTTAGTGCCAAAACAGCTTTCTTAAGAGAGGTGATTGAGGAGCGTTACGTAAGTGGTTTTGGAACTCATATGGCTTATAATGATGCACGAAGATTGAGAAAATCTGACAGCGATTATGCAGTGCCTTTTGTTTTGGTAGACGGACCTAATCCTCCCTATCCCGAGCGAATGCCATATGCAACCAATGAATTGAATTCTAATGAAAACGCTCCAGCTGATGATCCAGGTATTTTTACCAAAACAGCCGTTAATCAATAGATTTTTCTAATAGAATAAAAAAGGTTTGTAACTTGTTACAAGCCTTTTTTTATTTTTATAGAATAAGGAACAAAGATTGTTGGACACTAAGTAAAATGACAATTGATGAATTCCATGTTTAAGCTGCCTTTTATAGAAGGCTTGAGTAATTAAAGTAAAAAACAGTAACAGATGAAAGTAAAACTTCTTTATACAATTAGTGTTTTGAGTGTGATTTTAGTACTCTCATGTTCCACATCCAATTCAAAAGCTATTTCCAATAATGCCATTTCCACGGCACACCCTTTGGCTTCTTTAGCAGGAAAGCATATGTTTGAACAAAACGGGAATGCCTTTGATGCTGCAGTAGCAGCGGGATTTGCTTTGGCTGTAGTGGAGCCAAGTATGAGTGGTATTGGAGGACGATTGCAGGCCCTTTATCACGAGGCATCTGGAAAAGTAGGCGGAGTGGATGCCTCTACTCAAGTACCGATGCACTACAAACCTCAGGAAGAAAAATATGCATATGGATATGAAACAATTGGTATTCCAGGTGTTGTAGCAGGCTTATTGAAACTTCATGGACATCATGGAAGCTTACCATTGCAAACAGTCATGGAGCCTGCTATTCGCTATGCAGAAGAAGGCTATCAAATCTTACCTTTAGAAGCGAAAAGACAACAAAGTGCACAAACTATATTTGAACAATTTGAAGGAACCAAAACCCATTTTCTTAATTCAGACGGACAGGCATTTCAAGCGGGAGATCTTGTAATTCAAAAAACGCTAGCATACACTTTAAAACAAATTGCAGCCAAAGGAAAGGCTGGTTTTTATGAAGGAGAAATAGCTGAAAAGATGGTAGAAGACATTCAAGCCAATGGTGGAATTCTGACACTTGAGGATTTGAAAAATTATGAAGCATTGCATGCAGAAGTGTTGGAAGGGAGTTTTCAAGGAACCGATGTGTATGCATTGAATTTACCCTCCTATGGGGCCATTACCATCCAAATCCTTCAGATTATGGATCAGTTGCCACCACCTGCTACTGAAGAAGACTGGGCCAAACAATTTGATCGTGTGACCGCATTGGCCTATACCTATAGAAAACACCAGCAAAACCGAGATTCATTGGCTAAAATTTTAGATGTTAAACAGGCTAAAGTTTGGGCTGATGAAATCGAAGGGGCGGAATTAAAATTGGTAGCTGAGGCAATAAACTCAATGCCTAAATCTTGGACAGCTGCTGTAGGGCATACCAGCCACCTTACCGCCACTGATGATTGGGGCAATGCAGTCAGCTTAACCCAAACCATTGGGCCCAATATGGGATCAAAAGTAGCTTCCAAAGACCTAGGATTTCTCTATGCTGTAAGTTTAGGAGGTTATTTAGGAGAGTACAAACCTGGCGATCGTTCAAATTCTCATATTACCCCCACGCTATTTATGAAAGATGGAAAAGTCCTTTTGGCGCTTGGAGCTGCAGGAGGTAGTCGTATCGTAACTGCCGTGACCCAAGTTGCTCATCGTTATTTGGCACAAAAACATCCTCTGGACAAGGCTTTGCTTTTGCCACGTATATATCCTTTTCAGGACACTCTTTGGATTGAAGATCACGAAGAAGTCAGATCTTTAAATGCCAAAATAAATCCAAAAGATTATCCTATTAAAAGGATCAATCAAAAAGCCCGTTTTGGAAGGGTTCACGCCATTTCCTATGACTCAATCAATAAAAAATGGACTGGTGCTGCAGACCCCGATTGGGAGGGAACGGTAGAATACTATACCCAACCATGAGAAGTTTTTTAGTACTAATTTATCTATTCATCATGAGCCTTCAGGCGCAAGAAAAAGAGCGCATTTTGTTTATTGGAAATAGTTTTACTTTTTATTGGAACTTGCCCAGCCAAGTAGAACAAATGGCGTTAGAAAAAGGACTCCAATGGGAGATAACGCAAACTACAGCCAGTGGTGCTTCATTAAGAGATCATTGGCAGGGAAATAAAGCATTAAAAACTAAACTTCTTTTAGGGAAAGAAACTTTTGATCGGGTTATTTTTCAAGAGCACAGCACCTATCCTTTGGTGCATGTCGATACCACATCTTTTTATTATAATAAGTTTAAAGCGTTGCTTGCCGCCAAAACAAAAGTGTATATGTATTCTACATGGATGTATCCTGGAATTAGTGGAAAAGAGAACTACCCCAATAGTACAAATCCAATTGAGGAAAATTTGAAAACTCAAGTTGCAGGTGCGGAAGATCAATTGCTCAGAATAGGGGCTGCTTTTGAACTTTTTGCATCACGTTATCCGAATATTGAACTTTTCACAGATGACAAAAAGCATCCGAGTCCACAAGGGAGTTACTTGGCAGCTTGTGTCATTTTTAGCTCCCTAAGTGGACAACCTTCCAAAGGTTTGAAAAGACGCTATTCCAATACAGATAGCAATGGTAAAAAGATTTTTTACAGTATGGTAGAAAAAGAAACGGCAAGAAAGTGTCAGGAGGTCGCTGATCAATTACTATTCAATAAATAACAAATGAAAAATCTAAAAAACAAACAAATCTATTTTATTTCTACCCTAGTAATATTTATTCTGGCGAACTCATGCGATACACCTTCTTTAAAAGAAATTAAAGACCTTGAAGTGCCCAGAATGTATATCGCTAATTTCACCCAAGAGGATCCTCTTATTGATGGCCAAATAGACGAGGTGTGGGATCAGGCAGTCTATTCTGAACACTATATCGATATTGAAGGTAAGACAACTCCCTTGTACCCAACTCAAATGAAAATGTTGTGGAATAAGGAATTTCTCTATATTCTTGCGAAAATAGAAGAGCCTCATGTTTGGGGAAACCTCAAACAGCGCGACACTGTGATTTTTTACAACAATGACTTTGAGGTATTTATTGATCCTGATGGAGATACACATCAATACATGGAATTGGAAATTAATGCGCTAAATACCGCATGGGATCTTTTTTTAGAACGGCCCTATCGAAATAAAGTAAAGGTTGACAATACATGGAATATTGAAGGGCTAAAATCTGCAGTTTCCTATCAGGGAACACTCAACGACCCTTCAGATATTGACCTAGGTTGGACCTTGGAAATTGCCCTTCCTTGGAACGCTTTGGAGAGAGGGAATCCCTCTGGAACAATTCCTGTAAATCAATTTTGGAGGATGAACTTTTCCAGAGTCAATTGGCAGTTTGATTTGGTCAATAATAAGTATATGAGGAAGAAAGATGACGAAGGGAAGTATGTTCCAGAATTCAACTGGGTTTGGAGTCCTCAAGGAGTCATCAATATGCATGTTCCAGAGCTTTGGGGCTATGTCTTTTTTTCTGATGGAACCTTAAATGATATATCCTATCCCCAGGATGCTTCTTTACTCCAATGGATGTATACACATTACCGTAAAATTCATTCACGAGCAAAAAAAGGACTACCCCCGCATAAAATACAATCAGCGTTATTTTATGGGGAAAAAGTTAGAATGGAGAAATTTATATCAAATGACACGCTGTATTGGAAAACTAAAAACCCCATCAATAAAATGACCTATCAAATTCGTGAGGATGGGAAGCTGGAAATTCATAGAAGACCATAATTAAAATTTTGTTTAATAACAATGAAAATATTTTAATCAAGTCATTAATTATTTATCTGCGGCTAAGGGCTATAAGGGCTAAGGGCTATAGGATATGAGCAAGTCATTTTTTTATTTTGGAATATCCATTTTATAAAATATCAATAAAAATTTTATTTTTTTTAAGAAAATAATCTAAATTTAAATTCAATTTAAACTAATAACATATCATGAAAGTTAACAAAAACAACAAACTGTTGCTGGTTTTGTTGCTATTGGTGAGTGGATTTACTTTTGCTCAACAAACCATTAGTGGACTAGTGACTGATGAGGCAGGGGTTCCGCTACCCGGAGCAACTGTAGTAGTAAATCAAACTAATAATGGAACAACTACGGATTTCGACGGGAATTTCAGCATTAGTGCTTCCGATGGACAATCCATTTCCATTAGCTTTGTAGGCTATCAAACCCTAAGTATTGTCGTTGGGGACGGTGCCGATTATAATGTCAGTTTACAACCAGACTCACTTTTAGATGAGGTTGTAGTAACGGCTTTAGGTCTTTCTAGAGAGAAAAAATCACTTGGATACTCAGTTAGTGAAATTAGTGGCGACAATATCAACACTGTAAAAGATCACAATATCGCTAGTTCTCTTACAGGAAAGATTGCAGGTGTAAATATAACCCAGTCAGGAAGTATTGGGTCGGGGTCCCGAATTACAATTCGTGGAAATAATTCCATTGGTGGAAATACCCAAGCTTTAATTGTAGTTGATGGTGTACCAATCAATGCTGATGGAATTGATTCTGGAGGTAGCGTGTATAACAGTCAGGTAACTGGAGGAGGTATTACAGATATCAACCCTAACGATGTTGAATCAATTTCTGTACTTAAAGGACCCAATGCAGCAGCATTATATGGTTCGCGTGCGGGTAATGGTGTTATTTTAATAACTACGAAAAAAGGAAGTAAGTCTGATCGATTAGGTGTTACATTGAATACCAATGTCACGTTTGACGATCCTATGTTTTTGCCTGAATACCAAAATCAATACGGTCAAGGATCTCTTGGTGCAGCAGGAACTGATTTAGTTAACGACTGGTATACAGGATCCTGGGGTCAAAGGCTAGATGGGTCTTCTCAATTATATTTTAATGGTCAACAAAGATCTTATTCGGGACAACCCGATAATGTTAGTGACTTTTTTAGAACTGCAATGAGAGCAATCACATCAGTTTCTTTAGATAAAGGCTCTGAATCAGGTTCTGTGCGTTTCTCCTATACAAACAATTCGACCGAATCGATTTTGCCCAATTCAGATTTAGAAAGTCACAACTTTAATCTCAGAGGAACTGCTCAATTGTCTGATAAACTTTCCATAGATTCAAAGGCAACCTATTTCACTCAAAATGTGAATAATAGAGCTAGTTTGGGTGGTGAAGGAGTTTTGGCCTATGTGTATACAATGCCAAGAAATGTCGATGTGAATGATTTGATGGATTATCAAATGGCAAATCCGTCCACCCCTGCAGAATTTGGTGTAATTTCTTATGATAAGAGAGGATCTACTACTGGGAATCCATATTGGATGTTAATGCATGATCGAAACGACGAAAGAAGAGGTCGTTTTCTAGGTTTTACAAAAATTAACTATGAATTTAACGATTGGCTTAGCGCATTTGTCAGATTAGGTTCCGATATTACTGATATCAAGAGAGGTTCAATAGAAAAGCCTGGACATCATTTTTACCCTGATGGGAGAATGTCAAAAAGTCAGAGCACATCTACTGAATTGAATTCTGAATTTTTAATCACTGCAAAAAAGGACATAACAGATAAATTGGATTTAGTGTTTAATGCAGGGGGAAATTTGTCTAAAAGAACCTCTGAGGGGTTAGGTATTAGTGGAAGAAACTTTAAAATTCCAACTAGGTTTTTTATCTCTAACTTAAATGAGATAAATCCACCCAGCGAAAGACCTCAAGCCATCAAAAAAGTGAATTCACTTTACGGTGCTTTGAACCTATCTTATGATGATTTTCTTTACCTTGATGTAACAGCACGAAATGATTGGTCTTCAACGTTGGGAGAAGAAAATCGTTCCTATTTGTATAATTCTGCCAGTTTATCTGCTTTATTAAACAGGTTTATTGATCCAAGTCAAGAAGTATTTAACTTAATCAAATTAAGAGCAAGTTGGGCTCAGGTAGGAAATGACACAAGTCCTTATCAACTGTATCAAACATTTAGTGTGCCTGGTCAAGGATATTTAGGGTTAACCACTTTAGGATCACCAAGTGTTAAATTAAATCCTGATCTATTGCCTGAAACTGTAACTTCTACTGAGTTTGGTTTAGAACTAAGTGCATTAGAAAATCGATTGACTTTCGACATATCAATTTATGATATGTCTACAATTGATTTGATTTTTAATGTCCCCGTTCCACCAGCGACTGGATTCTCTTTTTTCAAAGAGAATGTAGGTAAAGTTCAAAATAAAGGTGTTGAAATTAATTTGGGAGGAACTCCAATAAAAACTTCTAACTTCTCTTGGAACACCTCTGTGTTTTTTGCTAAAAACGAAAACACTTTAGTGGAGTTGATAGATGATTTAGAATCCATAACCTACAATACTACAAATAGTGGAAACGCATCTATTAGAGCAACAGTAGGGGGTGGCCTTGGGGACATCTATGGAACTGTATGGGATACTGATGACAGTGGAAATAATATAGTAAATGCTAATGGTTTACCTATAGCGTCCTCATCTTTAGAAATACTTGGAAATGCAAATCCTGATTGGTTAGGAGGATGGTCTAACTCTTTCTCATTTGGAGATTTATCTTTTAGTTTTCTTATAGACGCTAGAATTGGAGGTCAAATATACTCTCAAACTTCAGCAGGTTTAGATTCTAGTGGTGTTTCTGAACGTTCTTTATTATATAGAGATTCTGGTGTGACACTTAATGGGACTAATACAGAAACTAACAGTGCGAATACTGTTCCGATTACTTCCCAGCAGTATTGGGGAAGTTATTCTTCTATTGCGGAAAATTACATATATGATCAAGACAATATAAGACTTCGTGAATTTGCATTAGGGTATAGACTACCAGGCTTAGATGAAATAGGTCTTCAAAGTGCAACTTTACAATTAATAGGGAGGAATTTATTCTTCTTTTCAAAAAGTGCTGAGGATATTGATCCTGAAGCAATGCTAGGGACGGCCCTAGGCGCGCAAGGTTTTACATCTAATGCGTTACCAACACTTAGAAGTGTAGGGTTTAATGTTACGTTGAATTTTTAAATTTTAAAAAATGAAAAAAGTAAATTTAATTTTATCCGGCTTTTTTGTTCTGTTTTTGATTTCGTGTACAGATGATTTCAATGAAATTAACGAACAGCCTAATGCGCTCTCAGCAGATGATGTGAGTGCTAAATTTTTTGTAACTAATTTGCAAACAGGTTTGTTTGCACCAAATCGTTATCCATATTGGAGAGGACCCGTTATACATGTGGATAGATATGCTGGACACACTGCTTTTGGCTTTAGTGCCAACTGGTGGAGTGATGGTTTAGGATATGACTACAGTGCAGGTTATACAGGTGCAGTCTATGGTTACATGTCTGGTTATAATAGTCAGTTGACTGCATTTAGTAATTTTGTTAAACCAGGTGGAACATTAGAAAATGAGCAATATTATGCGATTAGTTTAATCATGAAAGGTTTGTATTACCAGATGTATTCTGATACATTTGGTATGGTTCCCTTTTCAGAATCATCAAATCCAGATATTACTAACCCCAAGTATGATTCTCATAAAGAAATCTATTCTGGAATTATTTCAGGATTGGATGAAGCTATAAGTATAATTGGATCTAACAGTACCACGGGAACCGGACCAGAAGTGTTAACTGATAATGATCTTTTTTTTAATGGAGACTTGCAAAAATGGAAGGGTCTTGCAAATAGTTTAAAGCTAAGAATTGCACTCCGTGCCAATGGTGCTCCTGGAGAAGATTTTTCAGCTAAAGCTGCATCTGAGGCACTTTCTTCTGGGGTACTTGGTGACACCGATGCCCTAATAAAGCGCGATCTTGAGATAAGTACCTGGTCAAGTGCAGTTTATGGTGACATCTGGCATGCATTTTACGGTGGAGGCCATTGGAATCTCGCAGCCACTATGGTTGATATTTTAAGAGATAATAACGATCCAAGACTTTACAAATATGCTGTTCCTAGTAAAGGTGGTACTGTAACTATCAAAAAGCCTACAGAGGGAGAAAATGTTGCTTTAATTGACAAGCATATTGCCTTTTTAAAAGATCATTTTGACGAATCTGGAGCTGAATATACTATGACTGAAACGGCTGAAGATGTTACAATCACTATGCCTGATAATGCAAACTATGTTGGTTTTCCTACAAGAACTAATGCAAGGCCAAAGCCGTATTTGCATACTGATTTTTTCTCCAAGCCAGCTGACGTTATAGTGAATCCGAAAAACTCTGGTAAGCCTATTTTTCCATGGATTGTAATGTCTGCTGGAGACACTCATTTGATGGCTGCCGAAGCTATAGTTAAAGGTCTTGCTTCTGGAGATGCAGAGTCACACTACAAGACAGGTATTCGCCATGCGATGAAATTGTGGGAAGTTGATGATGCTGAAATTGATGCTTATTTATCCACTGATATGGGTACCTTATCAGGATCTACAGAGAAACAATTAGAAAAAATTGCTACTCAGAGATGGTTAGCTAACTATACAAACGGTTATGAAGGATGGGCGATTGTTAGAGATTCTGGATATCCTTCTGAGTTATATGAAGGTGTTTCAGATCGGGATATTTATGCTTTAGGAACAACTTTAAATGGAGCTTATCCTCAGAGAATGAGATATGGAGGAGGTGCTTATAACAGTAATGGTGATAATCTTGAAGCCGCTTTGTCTGTTCAAGGACCTGATGTTCAAGGAACCAAATTATGGTGGGCTAAGTAATTTTAGTATCGTTATAAAATTGCAAACTAAAAAGCCTGTTCAATTGAACAGGCTTTTTTTATTTCAATAATTCCTTAACTAAAGGGGTGATTTTATTTAGCCATAATCCGTACATTATTGAACTAGGATGAAGTCCGTCTGCTGTAACATAGATCCAATTATTTTGATCTTTTCTTGAAATTTGAGTAATATCTATGTAAAGAATATTATTGGTGTTACAAACCCCCTTTATTACTCTATTGAAAGCGTCGATTTCGCTAGTAACCCGAATACGATCCCAACTGGAGCCGAAAGGCGTAGCACCCCAATCGGGTATTGATACGACAAAGACCGAGGCTCGTTTAGTCAACTCATTTTCTTTGATTCGTTGAACTAATTTCTGAAAATCTTGTTTAAACAACTCTATACTATTTCCTCTAAATTGATCATTTACACCAATCTGAATAGAGATCAGGTTATATCGCTTTTCTAGTCCTGCATTGTCAATAGCTTGAATTAATTCATTCGTAGAAAAGCCTGTTTCTGCAATGATTTTGATTGTATCGTCATTTTTCTTGACAGAATCAAATAAACGTTCAGGCCAATTTTGTTCACCTTCCAATCCTTCTCCAACTGAATAGCTATCACCTAAGGCCAAAAATGAAATGGTACTGTTACTTTCTTCTTCAAAGAGGTCAACTGTATACTGTTCTTCTTCAATTTCAAAATCTTGCCTGCAAGTAGTTAAGAAAGTTATCGTCAAAGAGAGAAACACAATTTCCTTATATCTCAAACTCATTTAGTTTTATAAATTTTGTAAATTTAATATTGTATTATAAGATTTTTTAATAACCCTTTGAACATATTAAAAGGTACTTAAATTTTCTCTTTAACTCCTTCAAATGTGTTATAAAAAAAAGCAGAATATTCGATTACTACTTTCATTAGTATTGAAATGTAAATTTATAGTTGTTTTTTTCCTAAGTTGTACTTCTACAAAAGTCTATCGAACCGAAGTGTTGGTAATTGGAGGAGGAACTGCAGGGACCGCAGCTGCAATCAGTAGTGCACGTATGGGAGTCACTACTTTCTTATTGAATGACACACCATGGTTAGGAGGTATGCTTACAGCTGCTGGGGTAAGTGCTGTGGACGGAAACACCAAACTGCTTTCAGGGTTTTGGGGAGAATTTAGAGACAGTCTAGTTGGTCGTTATGGAAGCCCTGAGGCACTTAAAACGGGCTGGGTGAGTAATCATATGTTTGAGCCAGCTGTGGGAGCAGAAATCTTCTTGAATACAGCACAAAATGAACCCAAACTAACCCTTTGGATGGATACCCATTGGAAGTCTGTCGAAAAGCAAGCCGAGGGTTGGTTGGTTACCGCTTTAAAAGGAGACCAACAATTTCAAATTTTAGCAGACGAACTTATTGACGCTACCGAATTGGGAGATGTCGCCAAAGCAGTTGGGATTTCATACGATATGGGAATGGATCCACGCGATCGCTTTGGAGAAGCAATTGCTCCAGAACAGGAAAACGACATCGTTCAAGACCTTACCTACGTCCTTATTTTGGAGGAATTTGACGAAGCAGTAACTCCTGTAAAACCTCCAGGATACGATCCATCTCATTTTTATTGTGCTACGGCCAATGTAAAATGCAAAAAGGAAATGAAGCGTGTTTTGTGGCCTAAGGAACAAATGATCACCTATGGGAAACTTCCTAACAATAAATACATGATCAATTGGCCCATCAATGGAAATGACTTTTATGCCAATGCAATCGAGTTAGGCTTCGAGGAACGTCAAGTACTTTATGAGCAGGCCAAACTAAAATCAAAACAGTTTCTGTATTATCTCCAAACTGAGCTTGGCTTTACCCACCTTGGAATTTCCAAAACAGAATTTCCTACTCCAGACGGCTTTCCTTTTATTCCCTATCATAGAGAGTCACGAAGAATTCACGGAGTTACCAGTCTGACCATAAATCATTTGTCAAAACCCTATGAACAAGAACATCCTTTGTATAAAACAGGAATTGCAGTAGGGGACTATCCCGTTGACCATCATCATGAGGCCCACCCCCAAGCCCAAGAATTGCCCGAACTTCACTTTTATCCAGTACCCTCATACAACGTTCCTTTAGGGTGTTTAATTCCAAAAGAGACAGATCATTTCTTGGTCACAGAAAAATCTATTTCTGTATCAAACCTTGTAAATGGCACAACTCGATTACAACCAGTAGTCCTACAACTGGGTCAAGCAGCAGGAATTACTGCGGCATTGGCTCGACTGAATCAAATTCCTCCAAGAGCGGTTTCAGTTCGAGCCGTTCAAAACGAATTGTTATCTCAAGGAGGATACCTTTTCCCTTATCTTGATGTACCCAAAGCACATCCGCATTTTAAGGTTTATCAAAAAATAGGGGCTACAGGTATTTTGAGAGGGATGGGCAAGAACGTGGGGTGGGAGAATCAAACGTGGCTCTATACGGACTTACCTCTAAACCCTAACGAAGTTTTTTTAGAGGAATGGGATGAATTTTTTGCTCCTAAATTCCCTCAAAATCCCACAGTTTCTGAAGTGATAAACTGGATGGAACAAGCATTAACTACACCTCGTACACCAGAATGGCTTAGTAGCATCAACAATATCAAAGAGCATTTTGGCTTTACCTCTTTTGAACCCAATGCATTAATGACAAGGGGGCAGTTTGCTGTTTTGATTGATGCATTATGGGATCCTTTTTCACGTGAGGTCGATTTGTACGGTCGGTTTTCTGAATCCAATCCAAATCCATGAGTTTAAATCCGTTAGATTATATCATTATCTTAGGCTACCTCGTTTTGGTAGTCCTTATAGGCGTTTTTCTATCCAATAAAGCAGGAAAGAGTCTGAATCAATATTTTTTAGGGGGAAATCAAATCAAATGGTACTTTTTGGGGCTGTCCAATGCCTCGGGAATGTTTGATATTTCTGGAGTAATGTGGTCTGTAACGTTACTTTTTGTTTACGGTCTAAAGAGTGCCTGGATTCCATGGTTGTGGCCTGTTTGGAATCAAGTATTTATCATGATTTTTTTAGCCATTTGGATTCGGCGTTCCAATGTGATGACAGGAGCTTCATGGGTGCTGACACGTTTCAGTGGTAAAGGAGGAGTGTATTCCAAAAACATCATCATTCTTTTTGCAGTCATCAGTGCTATAGGTTTTATTGCGTATTTTTTTGAGGGAATTGGAAAGTTTTGTGAAGCCATTCTGCCTTTTGATCTCACCGTAAAAATGGGTTCGTTCAATGTTCCATCCAAAAATGTTTATGCTTTTTTGATTATTGGATTGACTACAATTTACACTCTAAAAGGGGGCATCTTTAGTGTGGTAGCCACGGAAGTCTTTCAATATTTTATTATGACCCTTTCCAGCATTGCCATAGCGTTTATTGTTTTCTTTTCCGTTTCCAATGAGACTATCATGGAGGTAGTACCTCTGGGTTGGGATCAATTGTTTTTTGGATGGGAGATGAGTCTGGACTGGTCGAAAACCTTACCCGCTCTAAATGATAAAATCGCTACAGATGGCTTTCAATTTATCGGCGTTCTTTTTATGATGATGCTTTTTAAAGGGATTTTCTCCAGTCTTGCAGGGCCTGTTCCAGGGTATGATATGCAGCGAATACTCTCTACAAAATCTCCTTTTGAAGCGGCCAAAATGAGTGGGTTTACTATTTTGGTATTGTATGCTCCAAGATATTTGATGATCGCTTCTTTTGCTGTATTGGCCTTGGTTTATCTAACTCCGAATCTCCAGCAAATGACAAATATTGATTTTGAAATTCTGCTTCCTGAGACCATCTCACAATTGGTTCCTACAGGGTTAAAAGGCTTGATTTTAGCAGGGTTATTGGCCGCATTTATGGGTACTTTTGCCGCAGTTGTCAATGCTGCGCCAGCTTACATTGCCAATGACCTTTTGAAAAACAACCTCATTCCCAATAAAGAGGAAAAGACCTATGTGCGTTACAGTTATTTGGCAGCGATTTTGATTGTGGGGTTAGGGATGTTTTTTGGTTTTTATGCTACTTCACTGAATGCGATTACATTGTGGATTACTGCTTCACTTTATGGGGGCTATACAGCTGCGAATGTGTTAAAATGGATCTGGTGGCGTTTTAATGGACATGGCTATTTTTGGGGTATGCTTGCAGGGCTTTTGGCCTCCACTTTAAAATTGATTTTCTTAAGTGACTGGATAGATATTTATTTATTTCCCGCTATTTTGGTTTTCTCTCTTTTGGGATGTTTGTTGGGTTCATTGTGTACACCTCCAGATGATATGGAGACGTTAAAAGCGTTCTACAAAACGGTCAAACCATGGGGTTTTTGGAAGCCTGTTCTCAACGAAGTTCAAAAACAAGACCCCTCATTCGAACCCAATCAGTCTTTTTCCAGAGATTCATTCAATGTCTTAATTGGAATCATTTGGCAAATGACACTGGTCGTTTGGCCCATATATCTACTCATAAAAAAATGGGATGGCTTGCTGATCAGTCTTGTTGTATTTTTTGTTTGTACCCTGCTTTTAAAACAGTATTGGTACAAACCTTTAAAGAAAGAGCATTATGAGAAAAATTAATATAACGGGTACTTTTTTGGATGAAATTAGTCATGACATTCCCCACCAAAATTGGGGAAAGAAAGAATGGTCCCAGGATTTTACACATATGAAACAAATGGGAATTAAGCGTGTGGTTTTGATTCGCTGTGGATATAAAAAATGGTTGACGTATCCCTCCGAGGTGTTGCTTAAACAAGAAAAAGCCTTTACTCCCTATTTGGATTTGGTTTCCCTGTTTTTGGAATTGAGCGAAAAAAACCAGATGGAATTTTATTTCGGTCTTTATGACTCAGGTCGCTACTGGACATCTGGAAACTATAAAGATGAAATTCGGATAAACAAAAAAGTCATTGAAGAAGTTTGGGAACTATACAGCCATTCAAGTGCTTTTAAAGGCTGGTATTTATCTCAAGAAACCAATCGAAATGCAGGAGCCATCATCGATTTGTATGCAGAACTGGGAGGCTATTGCAAAACAATTTCTGGTGGAAAACAGGTGTTGATTTCACCCTATATAGACGGGGTTAAAAATATTTCACAATACACACAGCAAACAGAAACAACAACCTCAATAAGCCTTGATCAGCATTTTAAAGATTGGGAAGAAATTTTTTTTGGAATTAAAAATGCGGTGGATCTTGTTGCTTTTCAAGACGGACATGTAGCCTTTGAGGAGCTCGCGGAATTTATTCAGGTCAATAAACAATTAGCCGATCAAAACGGGTTACACTCGTGGATCAATACCGAATCTTTTGATCGTGATATGCCGATAAAATTCTTGCCTATCAAATGGGATAAGATGCACTTCAAACTTGAGGCAGCAGCCCAAGCCGGAATTCAAGAGGCACTTACTTTTGAATTTTCACATTTTATGAGCCCCCAATCGGCTTATCCCCAGGCTGGACATTTATACCAGCGCTATCTAGAATATAAAAATTCCTAAGTTGTATGACCTACGCGGATTTATATAAAAATGAATTACTCCAAGAAGTAATTCCCTTTTGGGAGCATTATAGTATTGACACAAAGTATGGAGGTTTTTTCAGCTGTATTGATAACCAAAATAAAGTGTTTGATACCGATAAATTCATGTGGCTTCAATGCAGGCAGATTTGGATGTTTGCCACACTTTACGACGAGCTAGAGCAAAACAAAAAGTGGTTATCCATCGCTGAAGGAGGTGCAGAATTCATTTTAAAGTATGGACATGACGGGGTGTTCAATTGGTATTTTTCTTTAACTCAAAATGGGTCTCCACTAATTGCACCCTACAATATTTTTTCTTACACTTTTGCTTGTTTGAGTTTGGCAAAAATGTACAAAATCACCAATGAAGAACACTATAAAAAAGCTTGTCTTAAGACCTTAGAGCACATTCATCAGAGAGAGGAAAACCCAAAAGGAAAATGGAATAAGAGTGTGGAGGGAACCCGTCCCCTAAAAAACTTTGCTTTACCCATGATTTTATGCAATCTGTACAATGAAATGGGCAGTCTCTTACCCGAGCAAACAAAAAAAGAAAAAGCCACTTCCTGTGTAAACGAAATCTTTGATCAGTTTTGGGACTCCGAGCGTGGGATCATTTTGGAAAACGTCACTTTAGAGGGACAGTTTTCAGACACTTTTGAGGGGCGCCTCTTCAATCCGGGTCATGGGCTTGAAGCGATGTGGTTTATCATGGAGCTCGGACAACAATACAATCGTCCAGATTGGATTGAGAAAAGTGTTAACTGTGCACTATCTCTTGCGGAAAAAGGTTGGGATCAGGAGTTTGAAGGAATATTCTATTTTCTGGATGTGGAGGGACACCCACCACAGCAGCTGGAATGGGATCAAAAATTATGGTGGGTGCACTTGGAAGCGATGATTTGTTTTTTAAAGGCCTATGAACTAACCCAAAATAAAGCCTGTTTAGAGTGGTTTGAAAAAATTCACAACTACGCTTGGAACCACTTTAAAGACCCTAAGAATAAAGGAGAGTGGTATGGCTACTTGAATCGAGAAGGACGTGTTTTATTAGCTTTAAAAGGAGGAAAATGGAAAGGTTGTTTTCATGTGCCTAGAGCCTTGTTAAAGTTGCATCAATTGGCAGGAAAGCAAAAAGGACTTAACGTTGTTAGTTCTTAGTAACTGTAGATTTAAAAATTTTAGGCTTGTCATTATTTCTACTAAAAATCAAATGATTCTCTCCTTTTGAAGAAGTTATTTGTTTAATATCTCTTACCTCCCCCTTTAAAATAAGTCCAGATTCCGATGCGTCTATATAATCAAAATTTCCTTTTCCGTCTCCCATTAGATAAATTCCTTGAATGGCATCAAAATGACCAAACTTCACCCTAGTTGCAGTAAAGTTTCCCCCCAATACAATATCTAAATCACCATCTCCATTAAAATCACCAGTGGTTAATCCATGCACAGGGGAAAGCTGAGTTTCATCAGGTAAAGCTGTAATTTTAAATTGGCCATTGCCTAAATTTTCAATATAACTGGACTCAAAATTTTTAGCATACCAAGTCTTAGCATCTTTTAATTCTTCTTTAGTGAAAACTTCTTCAATGGTTAAATCTGCATAATCTTTATACTTCACAAATCTTTTTTTGAGAAAACTCAGTTGCTGTTGTATATCATCTTTAGAAAAAACAGGATAGTTTCTACCCTCATAGTAACAAGAAAGTATGGGGTCAATAGAGCCATTTTTATCAAAATCCTTTGCGACTATGCTTACAGGCTCATCAATGGAAGTTTTTAATTGTGAATTTAAACCAAAATTTCCAGCAACATAGTCCATATCACCATCTTGATCAAAATCTGCTTGAGCGATGGAATTCCACCATCCTTGCGTATTGCCTAATCCAGCAATATTGGTTTCATTAGTAAAAGTTCCTTTTTGATTTGAAAAAAGCGTGATGGGCATCCATTCACCTACCAAAATCAGATCTTGAAAGCCATCATTGTTATAATCAGTCCAATCAGCATCGGTAATCATACCGATATTCTTTAAACTGGGTGCTATTCTGTCTGTAACTTCTTTAAAAAATCCTTTACCGTCATTTTCTAGAAGATAGCTTGTGGGTGATAGAGGATATTCATTGGGCAACACTCTTCCTCCAATGAACAAATCTTGATCTCCATCGTTGTCAAAATCTGCAGCTTTTACAACAGATCCACTGGAAGTAAAATCAGGTAAATTGTTTTTTGATTTGATAAAATTTCCTTTTCCCTGATTAATATAAAGTCGGTCTTTAAGGGATGGGTCAGTTTTATCAAACTCATTCCCTCCACTGACCACATAGAGATCCAAGTCTTTGTCTGCGTCAGCATCAAAAAATAAAGCTCCAATGTCCTCAGAGGTGGCATCTGCTTGAAGGTCAATTTTATTGGATCTAACAAAACCACTTTTGGTTTGTAAGAAAATTCCTCCGATGGCACCCTTGGCACCTCCGATAAAAGCGTCCTCTAATCCGTCTCCATTCACATCGCCTATGGCAAGTTTTGGTCCCAAAGTAGAAAGCATGTGTGGTAGCATGATCTCCCTTTTAAAATCATTGTGGTTGTTTTCTTGATGGGTAAAGTCAATTGCTTTTACTTCTTCAAAAAGTTTGGTATTAGGTGCATTATTTCTTTTAACATCAAGTGTGGCGTCCTTCTGAAATAAAGTCAATTTTTGATTGGGTTGAACATCTCTTATAATCTGTTTTTTTTGATTGGGCCATATCACTTCCACCTCATCAATAGTCTTGAAACTACCGATCCCAAAGTTTAAGTTTAAATCTACAGAGGATAGAAAACCTCTTGTATTAAACATTTCTTGAATTTGGGTAATGTCTCCTGTTGTAACTTTCAATTTGGCTCCAATACCTAAAGTATTTTCTCCGATTCCATTTAAAGAAATTTTTAAATAATTATTTTTAGTGAATTTTTCCGAATTGTTCCTGTAGATGGATGCTTGATTTTCAAGATTTTGTACTATCAGATCCATATCTCCGTCATTATCTAAATCTGCATATGCAGCAGCATTTGAGAAGGTTTTCTGATCAAAACCCCAATCATTATTCATTTTGGTAAATGTCAAATCACCATTATTTTTGTAGGCATAGTTTTCTTCTAATATGGAAGGCATTTTATCTATTAATTCAGTAAGCTTCATTTCCACATTATTCTTTCTTTCATTAATTTTTTCTTGAACTATAAAGTTAAAAAAATCCATATTGGTATAATCTTTTAAATAACCATTGGTAATAAAAAGATCTTTATAACCATCATTGTCTAAGTCTGTAAACAAGGAAGCCCAACTCCAGTCTGTATTTGAAACACCTGAAAACTGTCCAATCTCAGAAAAATATTCCCCGCCTCTATTTAGTTGTAGCATATTTCTCATTGTTTGATTATAAAAGCCATTTTTTGGAAGGTGACTTAGTTTTTCGAAATTATCTGGACCTGATGTCATTTTAATCCTTTGATTTCTTTCGGGTAACATATCTAAGGTCATAATATCCGTAAAACCATCATTATTAAAATCAGCAATATCAGAACCCATAGAATACAGTGATGTATGGCCGATATAGTCTTCCAATCCTTCTGTAAAGGTTCCATCTCCATTATTCAGATATAAGTAGTCTTGTTCGTTATAATCATTCGAAATATAGATATCAGTGAATTCATCATTATTAATGTCTGATAGAGCTATACCCAACCCAAAACCAAGTATATTTGAAATTAACCCCGAATCTTCAGTTACATCTACGAATTTACCGTTGTCATTTCTCAATAATCTATCTGAATAGGCATAATTTTTTAATTTTTTATGATAGCTAGTTATTTTTCCAAGTGTTGAATATTCTAGAACTGAATGATTTAGTACATAAAGATCTAAATCTCCGTCATTATCATAATCAAAAAAAGCTCCCTGAGTCGAGAAACCCGAATCGTCAACACCATATTTTTTACCCATTTCTGTAAAAGTCAAATCTCCATTATTAATAAATAGTAAATTTCTTCTTTTTTCAGGGTTATTCGCTGCTGAACGACAAACATATATGTCTATCAACCCATCACCATTAACGTCGGCCATGGTTGTTCCAGTATTCCATAGTCCTTCAGCAAAAACTCCTGCTTGTTCTGCTATTTCTTTAAATTTAAAATTACCTTGATTAAGATATAATCTACTACCTACCATATTTCCAGTAAAATAGATATCAGAAAGTCCATCATTATTAATATCACCAATGGATATACCTCCACCGTAATAAAAATTACCAAAGGTCAAAACATTAAAAGATTCTGTATACTTAAGAGGATTTCTAAATTTTATTCCTGTAAAGCTTGAAGGCATTAATGTAAATAGTTTATCACTAGAAGGGTCACATGAAATAAATACTGTAAATAATGAAATAAATAGAATATTTAAAAAAGAATTTATTTTCATATTGATATTTTGATTGATATAACTATGTATTAGGTATTAAAAAAAGCCTGTATTAAATATACAGGCTTTTTTGTTAAAAATATAATTAGATATCTTAGAAGTTAGGACCTTCTATATCCCAATACAAACGAGTGCTAACCAAATCTTCACCACCTAAGGCTTGAACAGCCCCAGCATATCCCGATGGATTATTAGTTCGCTCGTTTTGATTAAATAACATCCTCTTGATAAACCCATCAGCTGGAATTATTCCAGTGTCTGCCTTACTACTGTTTTGGTAGTTGTATGGAAGTTTAGGATAACCTGTCCTTCTGTGGTCAACCCATGCTTCGATAGTATTTCCATAAGCAGCAATCCATTTCTGAGTCATGATTTTTTCAAGTTTTTCTTCATTTGATCCAGCTTCATCCCAAGCTACCGTAGCTGTTATTCTGGATGTAAAATCATTAATCGGACCTGCTACTGTAGTATCGTCATAATCTAATGGAGTTTTTGAATTGTCAGCTAAATAAGCATCAGCCCCACTTACACCCCAATATTCAAAAGAAAGGTTAACACCAGTCTTATAATGATCTTGTGCAGAAAGTGGTGTAGACCATCCTCTTAGATTAGCCTCGGCTAACATAAAGTGAACTTCTGCAGCATCAAAGAATCTTCTGTGTGTTACGTTTTTGAAGTCTTCACTAATTGTTGACATTACGATTCTAGTATCCTTTGCCAATAATTGTGCTCCGTTTCTAATGCCCTTATAAGGAAAGTCAGGATGATCAGATACCAAAGATGCATCGGCAACTGGAGCAAAGTATTTTGAAACTCTTGGATCATCGTATCCTCCAAGAATAGACTCCATAGTGGCACTCATACGAGTATCATTCCAAGAAAAGCAAATACGTGCTTCTTTATAAATACCTCCATAAAGGTATAAGTTAAAGTTCTCAGAATTTTCATCAATCAAACCTCCCGGATCGTTTATTGCTTTTTCAGCTTGTGTTTTTGCTAAAGCAGGATCTACATTGACAAGTCTCATTGCCAACTGCAATCTTAAAGAATTCGCATATTTAATCCAGTGAGGAATACTACCCGAATATATGGCATCAAAATTTTTGAATTGCGTGTAAGATGTATCTGCAGAAAAAGTAGAGACAATTACGTCCAAATCACTAAAAAAGTTATTGTACAGTTCTGGCTCACTATCGTATGCAACATCTCCTGTAGTACCATAGTTAGAATAAATAATTGGACCATGAATCGCAGATACTCTTGACATTGCTGTAACTTGCAGGAGCTTTGCCCATTGGACAAACATTGTTTCCCCATCTGCCTCAGCAATTTGTATAACTTGTCTTGCTGGAGCCATAACCTTATTGTACATGTTATTCATGTAAGGATTATTCCAAGTGGGTACGTAAGTAGTGTTGTTTACACCACCTACAAAAGGAGTTGGTGTTGCAAGATGTCGAACAAATGAATCATTCGTTAAATTATGTTCGATTTGATCACCAATCAACGGTTGAATCATAGTTGGGAAGTATGCCCCAATATGATTTTTGTTTTGCTTTAAAGATTCCGAAGAAATCTGATTAGGGTTAGTATTTAGTTCTGCAAAATCATCAGTACATGCATTTAAAAAAACTAAACCGAAAGCAAGAAATATGTAATAAATTTTTTTATTCATCATTCAAATATTTAAAAAGTTAATCTTAAGTTCATACCAATTGTTCTAGTTGAAGGAAGATTAAAGTTATCCAAACCAAAAAGACTAGCACCAGTGTTCATAGCTAATTCTGGATCAAAAGGTGCCTCAGCACTATACAACAAATTGTTACCAATTAATGAAAGTGAAGCGGCATCCAAAGGAAGACCCAAAGAAGCAGTATTAATATTATAAGATATTGATAATTGTGACAGTCTTATGTTGGTTCTGTCATAAACATAAGGCTCACTAATTCCATTACGATCTCCAATACCGTTATTTGAATACCAGACAGCTGGATCAGCAGTAGTTACAGGATTTCCGTCTGGATCAACTCCATTAATGGGGACACCACCACGATCTCTATCTATTGCAGATCTAAGGGAGGTACCAGATCCATTCAGCATCTGTTCAGTTTTTGAAAAAACTTTTCCTCCAAATCTTCCGTTTATAATAAATCCTGCAGATAGTCTGTCACCGAAAGTGAAGTTATTCGACCATCCAAGACTAAAATCAGGCTGAGCATTACCTGCTAGATTTTCAGGAGATGCTGTGTCATTTAATTTTAATGGTTCTCCGTTGGCACTCATTCTAATTCTGCCTTGAGCGTCTCTATCAAATCTACTAACATAAAAATCTCCGATTGAACCTCCTGCAACCAATCTTGATCCAAACCCTTCCCCAGCACCAGTGGACAAATTATTTAAATCGGGATGAATTTCAACGATTTCGTTTTGATTTTGAGTAAGGTTAACAATAGAGGACCAACTAAAATTAGGCTTTTCTACAATATCTCCTGTAAGACTAATTTCAACACCAGTGTTTCTGATTTCACCTGCATTTACAAAATAGGTAGTATATCCTGAACCTGCTGGTGCACTAAGTCTTAAGAATTGGTCTGTACTTGTGATGTCGTAAACAGCAACGTCGATTCCTATTCGATTATTAAAAAACCTTAAGTCCAATCCAAATTCTGTTGTTTCAATCATCTCTGGCTTCAAATCTGTAAAAGGTTTTTGAGTGTTTCTAGATACATTACCTGCAGCAGTTACACTATTTTGTGGGTTTACAACATTAAAAGGAACTTCATTACCAACAGAAGCAGAAGAAACTCTCAATTTTGCAAAACTTATAGCGTCTGGTAAAGTAACTAATTCAGAGAGTACTAGAGAAAGACCATAAGAAGGGTAGAAGTAAGATTCATTACCAGTCAACGCTAGAGTTGAAGCATAATCATTTCTACCAGAAACGTCTAAAAATATTGCATTCTTATATCCAAACACAAAGTTACCAAATAAAGCCTGCTTCTCAACTCTGCTCCTCAAAGTAGATTGAATCTGATTGGAAGTGTGAACATTTTGGAAATTAAATTCATTAGCATAGAATAGTCCCGGATTTCCTGTGCTAACGCTTACTCCATCACCGAAAGTAGTTCTTTGGAGTGAGGCTCCAATCACTGCATTAACAGTTAAATCTTCTGTAATATTTTCACTGTAATTTAAGATAGCATCTGTATAAAATAATTCATCAGTATACTTTTCGTAATCCCACCTTCCCTCAGGAGAAACATTAGTTGGATTGGAATAAGCCGCATGTCTTTGTTCGTTTTCCTTATTAGCAAAATCGAAACTAGCTCTCGCTTGGAATGATAATTTATCAGTTATTGCATATGAAATATTTAAACTAGAAATAGCCCTTTTAATACTGTCTTCACTAGGCTGATTATTCATTATCCAGTAAGGATTAGATAAAAAGTGATAATTGAAAGGAAAATTTTGTTGCATTACACCATTATCTCCCAAGAATTCATAATTTTTAAAGTCATTGAAATCTCTTTCTCTGGGGTGCATGTAGAGTGCCGTCAATGGATTCAAATAGTATCCAGCAGGAGCTCTATTGTCTGTGTTTTCATCCGTCAAAAGAATATTTGAGGTAATGGTTACTTTATCATTAAGAAGCTTGGTTGACTGTTTAAAAGAAATATTATTTTTTTGATATTTAAAATTTTCCATTATTCCAGATGAAGTAGTATTGTAATAGGAAAAATATGCTTTAGTCCTTTTTCCTCCTCCACTAATAGAAACAGAATTAACATAATTCACTCCCGTTTGGAAAAAATCTTCCACAAAAGTTGAATTATAGTTTCCAGGAGTTGAATCCCAGCTATTTTGAAGTCCACTAGCTCCGTAAGTAAATTGTAATTCTGGGAGTTTAATGTAGTTTTCAAAAGTGATACCTGAATTGATAGTTACTTTAGTTTCACCTTCTTCACCAGATTTGGTTGTAATAAGTATTACACCATTAGCCCCTTGACTTCCGTATAATATTGAAGCGTTTGCACCTTTTAAAATATTTACACTTTCGATGTCATCAGGGTTGATTTGAGATAAACCATCACCTCCGTCAGCTCCACCCCATGTGCCCGGCTGACCACTTCGATTATTTACAATGGGGATACCATCAATTACAATTAGAGGTT
>Ga0222718_10001057_pt1 | contig 27732 bp, 39 predicted proteins | sample C33_27DmetaG_FD_165045 | JGI IMG/M metagenome (GOLD analysis project Ga0222718, IMG submission 165045) | Estuarine water microbial communities from San Francisco Bay, California, United States - C33_27D | ecosystem: Environmental > Aquatic > Marine > Unclassified | place: USA: California...
TCTCAATGGACGAGACCTCCACTCACGGTCGTTGATACGGATAACAGGTTCTCTCTCGAGCACTTCCACAGGACTTTCTGAAGCGCGTATGCGATTTGCTTCTTCAACATAGTCTCTGGCCACTTGCGGGCAGTTACGCCTATCGTGACCCACCTGGCGGCAGCGTCCACAGCGACGTGGACCCGAATATCGCTGGAGAGCAACTGAGGTGGGTTGACAAGTGTGAAGATTCTTGAGATGATCACAGAACTTGAGGTAGAGGCCTTCGGGGATTTTATCCGAGTCCTCGTCCAGCTGTGTCATCATCGTGCGTAAAATGTCTTTTTGAGTAGTCATGTTTTTAGATGAAATTTACAAATATTCTTACAAACTTAGGTGCTAAATTCTTTAACGGCGTCGTTCGACCCGCGCCACAAACCCGCTGTCCACCATTCGTCCATTCTCACCCACCCAAAACTCATTTACTGCGGACTCCCAGTAATCGCGGCCATAGACAGGAGCATCAGCTAGCCTCAACTCAGCCTCTGTGTCTACACAAAGCATCTCCAACCTAGACATCTCTGCCTTCGCCTCAACAACCTTTAACTTAGCGTTTTGGAGGGCGACATACCATTTCCTTTGGCATTCTTCCTTGTAGTCATCGTGAAGCTTCTTCTCAAAGGCGGGAAGCTTTTGGATTGTTTTGAGTGAAAGATCATCATAGTAGACGAAATCTGGGACCTTCTCCTCCTCCGTTCCAATTTCCATCACGATTGCTCGAAGACCGTTTTCCATCAGGTTTTTCCAAGTCCAGGCTCCACACCCGTCAGCACCGGCGGTGGATAGTCGACCAACGAGTTCCCCAGCCTCACCACCAGTAGCCCAACGGACGTTCTTTTCACACCATTGCTTGATAGCCTGGCTCTTTCGAAACGCAGTCATACGCTTGATGGGAGTCCAAGTACGCCTCGCTTCTTTTTCCCACTTCATGAGAACCTTGTACTCCTCGTGCATCTTCTTCACATGATCCAGAAGCTGACTTCTGATAAGTGCAATATCAGAGAGACGTGTTCGATCGAGATTCGGGGCGAAGTCACTGTCCGAGTCATCATCACTATCAAGTTCCGAATCATCGTCACTGTAGTAGAAGGTGTCATCATGGATGCTCCTGTTGCCGTTCATGTGGTCATGAACGCGTTTCATTTGATCGGCCATCTTCAGATACATCCCATCGGGGATCTGATTGGCGATTTCGTCGATGCATGCCATGAGGTTACGTAAGTCTTCCATGTTTTTTATTGAAAAATATAAATTCTAGGCTTCACTTAGGTATGGAACATCTAAGAAACATCATGGAGATCATGGAAAATGATGAAATGTTCCCAACAAAAACAGAATGGGCGTACGTGGAAATATCAAACGAACTCAAACATTTACACTTGAAATTAAAAGAGCTAACAGGTCAGGTAGAAACTACAGCTACAGTTGATCCCTCTGCACCACCACCCCTTCGTCGTCGTCCACCAACTCCGTGGAGAGACCTCAATAGTTTACGTGTGAGACCTCTTCGTTAGTCTATATCCATCATCGAAACTTCAGCAACTGTGGTACCATCTCTCGGTGGGGGGTAATACGCTCCCGGTTCAACTGGGTCAGTCCACTCCTCATGCAATTCTTGTAGAAATTGGTTCAATCCAGGATCATCAAGTTCTCTCCACTGTTGATGAAGTTGTTCCCGTGCACGTTGGGCAGCAGTATCAGGATCTGATGGTAATGAATCCTCAATCCATTCGGGTGGTTGTCCATCCGTCACAGGTAAAGTGGGTCGAAACACGGGAGCTTGATTACTAAACAAAATTGGTTGATTTTGGTCAAGAAGAAATGAAGGTGGTTTCACTTGTCGTCGCAGTTCATGTATAGTGTCACACAACTCCAGATAGTCTCCCTCAGGGATCTTATCCGAGTTCTTGTCGACGAGTGCCATTATTTTATGAAAAAGATCCATCTTATTACCAATCTAAAGCTGCATCACTTAGGTTTCTCAATCCACTTCCTTGTACCCTTGGCCCATTTGGTAATTTTCGAGAGTGGTGTAGTTCCATCAATCTTATCCGTGGTGCGCATTTTCTTCAACCGATACTGAACCTTTCCACGGGTTGGTGGAACTTGAATGTATCCACGGCGTATGACTAAACGTTTGCCATCGGATCCCATAGTCTCGAGAATATACGGAAAATATTTCTCAAAATACTTCCACTCAACAGTCTCACGACTCCTTTTGGGAACGTATTTATGAAGGATGCCCCAAATAAATCGTTTTATGTACTCGAGACGTTCACGTGGGTCTTGAGGTCCGGGGTGCGCTAAGCCCAAATCGACCATCATGGCGTGGAACGATTCCATGTAACAGAAATGATGTTGCGACATTTCGTCATATTGGGAAAGTACGAAAGCCTCTTCCATAAACTTTTTAGGCACACCACCACGACCACCGGCATAATTCTTATGCTTGAACTCATTGAAAGATTGTGATACAAATCCACCAGTGGGTTGAGGATTCAAATTTTGACCCGCGACGTTCCTGAGGCGTCCCACACACCCGAAAATAGAACCCGTAGTAGTTTTGTATGTATTTCCGAGAAAGTGTTTGAGAGGTTCTTCGAAATCTGATTCATTATCAGTCATGGAATCATAAATTCGGGCGACTTTTTTATCATGATCGAGACGAGCCATTCCGTAGTGACCCGATCCATCTGGGTAAGAATGTTCCATCAACATGTAATCAACACCGGAACGGGTCGCGAGACCGGTAAGTTTGATTTTCCCTAGTGTAGTAGTCTTACGGATGAAGAATTTAAACTTCTTTCCAGACTCTTTCTGTATATCTTTGGCGATTTGTTCGAAGACCCCCCTTTTATGGAGATAGTACTTGGCAATCTCAGATGCATCTTCGATAGCAAGAAGGTTCTTAGCCCGTCTGTTCGTGTTGATCCTAGATTCAATATAATCATCCACATCTATCTCGGCATTTTCACCTTTGATTTTGAGAAGTCTATTTCTATTAGTCTTGTTTTTCAACAACTTGATGGGAACGAGAATCATATATAATTAAAAATATTTTATTAACTTAGGTTTTGATTATAAATTATAATGAACTCTGAGATAGTTTTGGCGATCTCTAATATCTTCGATTTCGAATTCCAAGTTCCTCTTTAGTTCCATCGCTTGACCCCTGAACCTCTCAACCTGACGGTTGATTCGCGTTTTGTAGTTTTGATAGAGCGTTCGTTCATACACTTTAGTCGTGCATTCCCGACGTTCTTCCTCAGAACTCCAAGTCGTCGCGGCGTTGAGATTCTCAATTGTCCACTCACCACCATCAACACACTCTCTGTCACCGTCACAAAAATCCCTGATGGCATCCTCCTTCACCTTCTTCGTGATGTTGCCGATGTACTTCAATTTTCTCAAACTTTTTTCGGTGATTTTCAAATCCACCGTAAGTCTTCGAAGACTTCGTTCGTTTTGCACCCATTCATCATGCCAGTCGTCGGCGACGAGTCGATGAACAGCTACACCAGGCATAACAACCTGAAAAGGGACGTTTACCGGTGTGGGTCGACGATTATCAGTGACAGGTGGGTCGTCATTTTGAGGTAAATTATGGTGCACTTGTTTCAGATTATCACACATTTCCAAGTAGATGCCCTCGGGGATCATATTGGAAATGTCGTCGACACATCGCATAATATTACGGAGATTCTCCATCTTTCTTAAATATATAATATGTAAAAGCTACTTAGGTTTCGGTTTCATTATTTTGTTGCGAATGTTATTTGTTAAGTTGTAACCCGTCAACTCCTTGAAAAGTTCCTTATTACCAGAGACAGCAGCGAATCGTGCTTTCGTCGATGATGGTGCCGCACTTGGGCGTTTGAGGGCTACTCGGTTGAAAGGTAAAAACTTGAATGCATTCTTACGGTTCTCACCGATTATCATGATTGAATTGGTACTAAAGTTCTCACCAATCTTGGCAATACTCCTATTTTTGGCAGAAGATATGAAAGTCACATTTGGAAACCACCCTCTCAAGATGCGTAACTTATTTGCGACGGGGAGGGGATTCCTCATGTTCCCTACCGAGTGTGAAACTATGATCACAGGTTTCTTTTTCATCTGCCGTGCCTTCTTGACAATCTCTTCGATCATCATTTTGTGACCAAGGTGTGGAGGATTGAATCTACCGTAGGTGAACACGACATCCATTTATATATATCAAGATTTTTTACATGTGTCGTTCTGTGATGATATAAGATGGGTAAAGATCACGCATCATCTTTTTTTGGCGGAGAAAAACCTCCATTTTGTCATTTTGAGAGAGAGACTCTGTGGCAAAATCGATAATCTGTTCATCGTGGCGAACATCCATTTGAATTGTGTAGCCCCAATATTGTGTGGGGACTTCCTCAACCATGGGGAAAAGGACCTTCTCATTTAGGGCGAGAGTAGAAGCCATCTGACTATGCATAACTCTCATACGTCTAATAGCGGTGGATAACATCGTGGATTTTTCCCACACTCCAAACAAGACTCAAGATTGCACAAGCGTGTTTGAAAGTCTCCTTTGGGGAGTTCATTTATTGGTTTTTTGTATTGTTTTGGACTCACTTAGGGACCCTGTCTCGATCTTTTTGCACTTCTCGTCGTGACACCGTTTCTTCGTGCCGCCTGTCTGGCGTTATTATATACTCTCTGTAACACACCTTGGTTTCTATCATTTCTTATCTGTTGCTCATAATTAGCGAGTTGATTAGTTGAAAGATTCTTGATCTTGTTACCAAGTTGAGTTCTGAACACACGGATCCTATGTGTATCGTACGCTGCATTCTTAATCTTGTTAAAGCTCGAACCTGTTGCATTCAGTTGGTTCAGGTAGTTTTTCTTATTATTTTCAGTCAATCTGTTTAATTTATTCATAAAATTGGATAACTTTGTACGATTGTTTGTGTTCATGGCGCTGGCTTGGTTCTGGGTTGGGGTCGCGGTGTTGATCCTAGCATTAATGTCACCGATCTGACTATAAATCTTATTCACCGTAGATCGATTAATACCCGGTTTATTTTTATACACGTTCAATATCTTGGCAACTTGAGTCAGATCATCGACATCCATGTATTTTTTTAAACTGTTCAATCTATTCAAAGTGTTTGGGATATTTGTTGGTATCTGATTTTTCGCGGCGTTCGATAAAAGGTTGAGCATAGATTTTAAACCTTTTGGTTTTTTTTCGATTATTTTATTCCTGATATTCCTCTTATTTTGTGGAACACTCGCACGTATTCTTTTGGCTACATCCTCTTTTCTAGATCTACCATTAATTTTACACGCTCCCGAATTGGTTGAATTGGTGCATGTACTCTTGGGTACAAAGTTTATACTATCCAAGCCCGTATAAATAATGAAACCCGTTATGACATCCTCCATCATAACTTTGACTTTTTTGCCACTCCGTGCATTCACGTATAGTCCAGTAGCTATACCCATCTTATCTCCACTCGCAACGATCGTGTCGTATTTCGACGCGTACATAAATTGTGAAAGATCACCGAGTGTTTTACATATCGCTGGTATTTGTCGAATGGTTTGACGTTTGGTATTCATCTTAAGTATTGATTTATACACACCGTATGAGTTCGCTGTGGTCTTAGCTCCCGCCCAGAAGTCAATCTGAAATTCCTCGAAAGATATGAATTCATTCTTAAAAGTTTTCTTGAAATTAATAAAATCACCCTTTTTGACTACACCATCATGAAGTAAATCATAGAATAAGACTCGAATGACATCATCGGTACATAAAACGCGGGGAAGGTTGGTGTTGTTATTAGCACCATTCAAAAACACAGTTCCATCATACTCTTTTATAAACTTTCTGAATTCAGATAAAAACTCATTCATCTTATTTTTATTATTGGGTCCAAGGTAAAGTTCTTCACTGATGACTGACTTTCTGGATGCTCCAAAGTTCGTCTGAATAAGCTTTTTCACCATATCATCGAATACATCTTCACTACTTTTTAAAGGTGGTTTATATTTGTTAGATGAGAGTTTCATATGAGGAGTGTACCCTTCAGCACCACTCGTACTCTCCACTGTGATCCATTCAGATACGTGTATGTATCTATTACTCGCTTCACCTTTCTTTATGCGTTCAGGTGTATTCGGTAGATCTAAGATATAATTAAAGGGTCTAAAGTCAAAGTACACACTGGGGTAACAATTTGTCGCATTTCTACGAGCAATACTTTGTCCAAAATTATACTTAAACTTGAATAAGTAAAGACGCGTCTCGATGTAGTTTCTTAAATTCCAATTCCTGGATATGGTTATACCCGGATCACATAATCTGGGTGTGTTATAAAGTATGGGAACATTCGACTTTTCGATCGTGTGTGCGAGAGACATACGATTTTCTTGGTCGACGGACGTTATCCAATTTGTATAATTACTGGATGTCACTTCAGGATATAAAGATTTACAATTTTCCTGTACAGTAAAACATGTACCGGATATTTCATCTATGACATCTCCGAGGAACACAGCTTCAAATGCACTCGCGGGTTTGATCTTCTCTGGGTCGGATCTCAAGTCTATAGTATCTACGTCATAAAATATAGATGATCCATCAACACCACAAGCTCTTGACATATCTACTATGACCTGACATTTTTTTGTCCAGTAATAGTAAATGTCAGCCGTAGAATCCGTAGGCTCTGTCAGTGCTCCATCCAGGATGAACAATTTAGAAAATAACGCTCAATCGTCTATTCGTAAATCCGGTAAGAAGGTGGGTCTCACTGGTAAGAAGTTGAGCATATTCGTTGCCGTGATCACCTCCACCCTTCTCGCGATGAACGCCCCCACCCTTGCCCTCGGTATTAAGCAGCAACGTATGAAATTCAATCGTAATGTGAGGGCTGTCGACCAAAGGTTCGCTCTCGAGAATATGAAGATGAATCTTCAACAAAAGGCTGCCCTCACCAACCTCCGCGAACTCGCGTTCGAGATCAACAGTAAGGCGAACACCTTGACCCTTAGGGAACTCAATCGCGCCCGTCTGGTCAATAAGAATGCCAAGAACATCGCGTCCAAGGCGGCCGCTTCTAACGCGTTTCGCCAGATCATGAACCTCCCCGTGAAGACTGTTGCGTCCGTCACAGGTGTGAGTGAGAATGCCCTTAACGTCATCTCAAAAACTTCCACCGATGTGAAGAGGACTATGGCCGCTGGAACTGAAACTGTCGCCAAGGGTGCTGAGAATGTGGGTGCGACCACTCGTATCATGACCGGCAGCATGAAGAACACCGCCAAGTTCCTCGGTCCTTACGCATTTGTTATGACTATGATCGCCATCATGGCGGGTCCCATGACCTCTGTAGCGGTCATATCTGGTGCCGTCAAGATGGTGACTGGTATGATGTCTAAGGGTATTCCCATGACTAAAAGTGTAGTTGTAAAAATTTTCAATATGCTCTACGCTTCCCCCGCGGCTACGGCCAACACTCCCGTACCCCCTTCCAACCGAATTGTCAACCTAAATAACATGCGTACCTCTCCCAGGCGTACGTCCAGCAAAAACTCTTAATCAAAACTAACTGAACAGTCAAACGAATTACACCGACCCTGTCCAAGCATATCATACACGACTTCCCCATCGACGATCTCCTCCTCGATGAGTAAATCCTTGAGTTCCTCCAACTTATCCTTATTATCCTCTAACATCTTGAGCGCATACTTGTAACATTGAGACACGATGGTTTCAATCTCGTTATCCACCTTAAGAGCGGCTGATGGAGACAGGTTACGGTAATCATACTTATTCTTACCGAAACCATAGGTCGTCACCATTTCACGCGCAATCTGGTAGACCCTCACGTAATCAGAACTCGCACCAGTAGTCACACGATTAGCTCCATAGATTACCTCTTCAGCTGCACGGCCACCTAGGGCAACAAGGATTTGAGCGAGTAGATACTCTTTCGTGTAGAATGGACTATCCGCGTTTTCCTCTGAGGGTTGGAAGAAGGTCACACCACCCGCAGCACCTCGGGGCATGATAGAAACCTTACGAACAGTGTCATAATCTGGTACGAGAACACCGATGATGGCGTGCCCAGCCTCATGGTACGCAACAAGCTCCTTCTTACGCATAGAGTATTTCACGTCACCCTTAGCCCCAACGACAATACGTTGATAGACATTCTCAGTAATCTCATTCGTAATTGTACCGTCACCATCCTTCACAGCGCGAATCGCACACTCATTCAATAGATTTGCCAAGTCGGCACCAGAGAAACCAGTCGTCTGCTTAGCGATATTCTTAAGACGTACATCGGGTGCAAACTTCTTACCTCGAGCGTGGACACCGAGGATCTTTAGGCGACCCTTAACACTTGGAAGGGAAACCTGAATCTTACGGTCGAAACGACCGGGGCGGAGTAGCGCATCATCTAGGACGTCAATCCTGTTTGTAGCAGCAATAACTACGATGCCAGTCTCGTTGTCAAAACCATCCATCTCAGTGAGAAGCTGATTAATGGTTTGCTCACGTTCATCATTACCGGGTGTAGTAGTACCACCACGCTTTTTACCAACAGCATCAATCTCATCTATGAAGATGATACACGGTTGATTCTCTCGTGCCTGTTGAAACAGTTCGCGGACGCGCTTAGCGCCAACACCTACAAACATCTCGATGAAACTCGCTGCGGAGCATTGGACGAAAGGAACACTCGATTCACCTGCTATGGCACGAGCGAGGAGTGTCTTACCTGTACCAGGGTCACCGGCGAGGAGGGCACCACGTGGAATTCGGGCACCACTTCCATAATACTTTTCAGGGTTTTTAAGAAAGTCAACAATCTCTTCGAGCTCATCCTTAGCTGAGTCGATCCCCTCAACATCCTTGAAACGTGTGGTGACATCATTTTCCATATTAAATTCAGCAGACTTCATGAAAGGGTTGGGCATTCCCATACCACCTTCACCTCTAGGGGAGAATAGGGTACGACCAAGGGTAAATATGTAAGCAATAAAAAAGAACATGACAACGTTCTCTATGAGGGAGACAGGTTGGGATGTATCTATAATGACATCGGCGTCACTCTCCATTAAGATTTGCCACAATTGTTCATTTTGTGCGATTTGGACATCTCCATAGTCACCACTCTCTTCCTGAAAAACTGCGATGTTCTTGTTGGGTCGTACGACGACAGCTGGAAACTCTTTGTCCTTGAGGCCCTGAATAAATTGACTATAGGTTCTGGGATGATACTCAACTTTCCTCTCCTTGGTGTCAACCTTGACACTCGGCGCTGTAAAAAGTCTAGTGAGACCATTCATCCTTTTTACAATAAGGGTGAGGTTACTTTAAATCATTTCTTACACATCTTCTTAGAATATCCAATGACTGCACATGTTATTCGCTTTCCTGCATGTCCAGTCGTCAAGCTGTCTGAATGACCACCCATACCAAGGTCATCTGGGTCTTCATGGATGACGAGGGACCTTCCAATGACATTGGCCTTGGTTCCTCTCAACTTTACGAGTGAATCTTCCATCACAAATTTAGCGACACCCTTTGAGTCAAATCGAATGTTTCCGAGATCACCGACGTGTCTCTCCTTAGAGCCGGGACCACCATGTTTCTTACCGTAAGGATTGAAGTGACCACACGCTCCCATACAATTGTCACTGAGATCACCCGCCTCGTGAATATGAATGCCATGGGTACTATTTTTGTATTTATTTGATTTAAGATTTCCTCTGATTACAACTTTACTATCCTTCTCTTGAAATTCTACAGTTCCCGTGAGGTTGGGGTGATTGAATACAGTTGTTGCTACAATCATTTACTTTTACTGGGATTTTATATCGGGCGAAGGACATCTTCTCCATCATATAGTACATTTGGTATGCATCCACAACACTCTCACCTTTATAGTCATCTGGCATACACTCAGGGACACCTTCCTTCGAATAATAAGCAGTGTCACTGCGCTTCTCTTCAAAGTGGGATGGATGATGGTTTCGAAGCCAAATCAAATGTTCCGCACACGTATGCACTTTGTTGTATCTACGTGTATATTCAAGGGTCAAAGCGATGCCAATGTCACATGCATAGAGGTAATTCTCAAGACTCGAACCAACCCACATCGTCATGGGATGCTTCTTGTGGGCAGGACGATAACCACGTCTCTTTCCATCTTTGGTGAATGGTGCATTCTCATCAACGAACGCCTCTTCATCTGAAAAATACCATGCTGTGTAAAGCATTTGGCAAATCTCCAATTGAATCTTAACGACATGTTGGTCACATGACATTTCAGCAATTTCAGCAGGAATCAATGAAAGAAAGAAAATGTTCATTTTTGTAGTCTTTCGTGTTATATACTCTAACTTCAACGTCACCGAAAAAGACTGAGCCGTTGGGAAGTTTCCAGATTTTATCCTTTGCTTGTTGGTTAGCGTGATACGTCGCTTCTTTTAGGTTGAAAAAGAAGCCACGGTCGAGAATAAGGTTGCCAAGGACAACGTTGGTTACAAACATAATAAAGTATCTTTATTAAATTTTGGGATGCTACTTAGGTTTCAGGTTCTGAAAAATACTCCTCATCTTCCACAACTTCTTCCTCTTCCACAGGTTCCACGTCCATCTCACCCTCTCCTTCGGGGATGACATCTTCCTCTTCTTCCTCTATGGGATCTTCAATTTCTTCTTTCTTCTTTTCCTTCTTTGGTTTCTTCACTGGTTCCTTGTCAAAGATCTTTTCCAAAATCATTGGAACCTTCTTATCAAATAACATCTTTTTTTCATGGTTCTTTTTAATTTTTTCAAGAAATTCTTTACTAAATCCGTGGGATTTGTACGCTTGGATGATTTCATTAATCGGTGGATGATGAGCGTGTTTATAGTATTTTTCATACATCGTCGCAATTGCTCCATTCACCTTTACTCTCACGACCCCACTTTTAAGAACTCGTAGGATTACTTGAACCCGATCACAAAAAAAGAGTTCGGGTTCTTTTGAAATCACAGGCTCTGGGGGTAGGATCGGTTCTGGAAGTACGGGTTCGACATATGGAATTCCCAATCGTTCATTGTCTTGTTTTAATATTTTCAAATAAGAGTCCAACATGTAAATCGGAGCCTTCTTGTATTCATAAAACTGAGGAGATGTTTTTTTGATTATATCATATAAATATGTTCCCTCAATAGGTCGAGACTTGGAAATGTCTCCAGTGATTCTAACACGCTGCGATGGTCGCTTGAACATGCTCATCTTGGTTTTCGGTAGTTGTATCCTCTAACTTAGGTTTCAGAAAAAAGTCCAGTTCTGCCCGAATTAGGTGAGCGGATTGTTGGTTCTGATGTGTGTAAAGTGGACCCCAAATCTCGATAACCTTGCGTTCCTTATCGTACCATAGGTAATCAAGTCCAAGTCTGTGTGTCAACCAATAAAACTTTTTACCTGTCTTACCGATGAACGAGAAAATCTGATCCTCTGTGTAATCAGATACGTCCATTTGAGAATAATGCGCATTGGGTGGGGTGTAAGGGGCCATCGTTCTTCTTTGCTAAAGATGCTTCCTTTTGTTTAAGTAAGTTTCTTACATGCTTTTGGGAATAGATTTGTTTTTTATTTTTCTTATCATTTTTAGTCACACGTTTCTTTGGTTCCTTATACTCCATTTTTGATATATAAATATTTAAAACTTTAAACTTAGGCTTCTTCTTCGTCAATAAGGGAAATTTCGTCATCACTTTCTTCTTCATCGGAAGTTGAACATTCAAAATCCTCGTCATCACTATCATCAAGAAGAACATACCCTTGGGGAACTTTCACGAAGAGTTCCGTCTCTTCTAGTGTATCAACATCATAGAAACCAGATACAGATTCTTTTATCACTTCTTCATGCTCATCTATAAAATTATAGAAATTTTCTTTGTTTTTTTCTAAAAAGTTGACAATGTATGAATCTTGATTTTCTAAAACAGTTCTAGCAATCTGGGTTGTACCATCTTCGCATTCAATATCAATTATCATATCTACACGATTTTAAATTTAAATCTTTAATAATAATAAATGGACAACCTGAAAGATTGGGGTGTTCATTATATATCAAACAGGGATATAAAGCACATGGATGCTGTGATGTTTGATATAGATGATACGCTTATTTTTACAAATGGGCAATCAAACGACCCGATTATTGAATTACTCAATATAGCTGTTTATATGGGTTATAAAATTATCATCATCACAGCTAGACCCGGTTTGGAACATGTTATTGGTTTTACAACCAAACAACTCAGAGAACATGAAATCATGTACAACTATTTAGGTTTTACGAGTGCAGAAACGAAACATCTTATGAAAAAACAATTACCCTATAATTTTATTCTCTCTGTCGGTGATATGCCAACAGATTTGACAGGCTCTGACCACTATCTTAACATTTCCAATTTCGATCACAATTGAGACAACTCACGAAAGTTGTCATTGGTTCATCGGCCGACCTCGTCTGTAATTGATAATACGTTGTTTTCAACGACTTACAACGCCCACATTTAAAAAATCCATCCTGGTTTTTTATTTCACGAGAAAGATATTCTTTTCTCATTTCTTTATGAATTTTTATTTCGATTTGTTTTGCATATAATCCATCTGGACACAGTTCTTCGGGACGCATGTTGATGACATCATGAGTCTTCAATCCCTTTCCAATAATACTTTTTTGTAATTTTGGATTATCTTTCAAACTCTCTTGGATTGATAAAAATTTTTGCTTATAGATACTAGTGTACTTGTGATTATCCCAAGCAGCCACCTGACCTATAGATTTAGCTCGATCGGTTGCATGATTCAGTATACATTTCTCGAGATTGATACATATAATGTCATCCTCTGGAATCTCGAGAAGTGTGGACAGACGATTGATTACGAATTGTCGAGTCTTATTCTCCATTATTATCTTAATTTTAGTTCATTTCTTTATTTACTTAGGGCAGTGGAAGTCCTTCGTACACATTAATTTGTTCAGGGGAATCGAATGCATCCGAAACGCGACGCGCGGGGTTAGTGTCTATGAATCCATAACGGTAATCAGTGCGACCAGCTTGATACTTCTCTTGAGAACGGAAGACCATCCACGCTATAACAAACACGATGGCAAATAGTAAAAGAGTCCTGTTAATCATTTACATTTGGTTGATATTTTTTTATGAGAGGACTTTAAGATGAACAAAGCACTTCTCATTCGTGAGAAATTTGGAGATATTGTAGAGATAGATTTGGATATAAGTCCACATAAAAATGAAATCTTTAAAATTGTAGAAGGAAGACAAACTTTCATTGGACAGTGGCCTGATATAGATGTGGTCATAATGAAACCTGAAGATGGTAAAGTGAAGAATGAGAACACATTACCACCCCCGTTCGATACGGAAGATGTATATGGAAAAATATTACTGGTGAGAATGGATGAACATTCAGAGCCACAAGATTTCACTTTAGAAGAATTTAAGTTATTTTGCCTTAGGCACAAACGCCTCACAGTTTAAAACAGCATTGGCATATTTCATACACAACTGGAAATGTACAGAAGCAAAATCCATAGGATTGTCGATCTTTGGATTTCCTGGAAGTGGGTTGATGTTAACTGCACTAATCATGTCGACAAGATCACCATTCACAGACTTAGTCATGGCACCGCCAACCTTCTTTAGCCACGTGATGTGGTCTTCATTTTTACAATCGAAACTCCTGACGAAATGCGCCATTTATATTACTTGGGATTCTTTTCTATAAGTAGTCGCGCACTCGGATCAGTGACATTGGTCCATTTGGGACGCCAAATTTCTGAAATCAAGTGATCACTTTCCTTACCATACATCTTCCAAAAGATGTCTCTGTACAAAGCTTCTTCTTTGGTTAAGGGAACGTTGTGACCCGAGGCTCGTACCTTCGTCTCCTTAAAAAGTATGTCATCCACAACATCTTCAGCGTGTTTTTTAATTTCATCCACCCAGTTCGTTCCGACTGCATCGCTCATCCCATCCTTTTGCCTCCATAGGATGTCGTGTGGGAGATATCCCTCAAAAGCCTCCCGCAATATACGTTTTTCCACGGGGTCGATCTTTTCGTTTTGATTTATCGTCATACACAAATCGATAAACTCCTTGTCCAAAAATGGAACGATAAGGTCGAGACCATGCGCCCCCGCACACCTATCCGCCCTCAACCCATCGAACTGATGAATAAGTCTCAAACGTCTCATGTTTTCACATGCGAACTCATCAACATTCGGTGCGTTGTGGAAATAGAGATATCCTCCCAAGATTTCATCACTCCCCTCACCTGAAAATATGTAACGACACTGAGTGTGTTCCTTGATATACTTACAAAGAAGCCACATCGGTGTACTCGCCCTCACTGTCGTTGTGTCATAGGACTCGAGTGAATGAATCACATCGTTTATGTGTGTGATACCTTCAGCCACGGTAAACTTCACCTCAGTGTGTTCTGTATCGAGGTATGTCGCCACTTTTCGCGCCGCCTCGAGATCTGGACTCCCATCGAGACCGATTGAGAAGGTTCGGATCTTCCCAAGTTTCCGTGATGCGATAGACGCGATAAGACTGCTGTCGAGACCACCCGAGAGAAGAAAACCTATATCGCGATGTGTGTTATTGAGTCGATCATGAACAGCATTTTCGAATCCCTGTCTTATTTGAAGTTTGAATCCATTCTTGATGTGCTTATTCACACGCCAGTATCCAGTGTGGTAACACACAAAGTCATTGATATACGAATCATATATGTGACCAGGTGGAAAAATTTGTATTTCAGATCTGAGGAATAGAAGTGCTTTGACTTCACTCGCGAATGCGATGGAGTTCTCTGCGTATCTTGTGTAAAACATGGGGCGAACACCTACAGGATCTCGGGCCGCCATGATACGCTTACCATTCGTCCATACGAATGCAAAGTCTCCGTTGATCATATCCACCGTCTTCATGATCCCGAAATCTTTGACGAGAGGGAGAAGTACCTCACAGTCGCTCGCACTCTTTTCTTTACCACTACGAAATTCACGATGATTATAGATTTCACCGTTACAAATTAACATCTCTCTATCTTCAACAAATGGTTGCATACCAGCATCTGTCAGGTCGTTAATAGCAAGACGATAAAAGTCCATACGACATTTACCGATGGTGTTAGTGCGGTAATCATCCGGACCTCGGTGAGAAAGGAGGTGTGATGAAGCTTCTACTTCGTCACCGAAGAGGGCTAAGATGCCACACATTTATAGTACAAGTCACCTTATTTTTAAGTTAAAATTCATCCATTCTACAAATTTGTCATGATCTGCGTCACCATCCATTTCCTGACCCGAAAATGACATATTTTCAGAATTATTGGTGACAATAGTATCAAAATTTAATACACAATAAAATGATACATTTGTTCGACATGCTATCTGATCGAGGGTTTTAAAATCATATGTTTCAATTTCTAGGTAACGCTTTACCTGTTCGGGAGTTCTTAATTTTACAACTGGTTTTGACTCGATTCTTCTGTTAGATTGGGACATATCTAGACACGGCCATTCACCATGTCTAGATCTAAAATCTGCTACATAATCTACACATTTTTCTGCAATTGGCATTTCTGAAAAACAAATAAAACGAGGTTTTGCATTTGGATCCACTAAACTCAAATATGATTTCGCTACGTTTAATTTTACAAGGTGGAACTCCATTTAATTTATATAAGGAAAAAAACTTTAAATAAGATATGAACTTCCCAAAAACTCCTGGTCAATGTAAATACATGTTAGCACTTAGATCAAATAAACCCATTGTCATCGGAACTGGACCAGCGGGTTCCGGTAAAACGATGTTGGCATGTCAAATCGCTATGGAACACATTTTGAAATATCCCAGGGCTAAGGTAGTGCTCACGAGACCTATCGTTGCAGCTGATGAGGATATGGGATATCTTCCCGGTGATATGGATGAAAAAATGGAACCGTGGACTAAGCCAATGTATGATATTTTTGAACAGTTCATGACCCATAATCAAATGGATAGGTGCATTCGTATCGAACCTTTGGGGTATATGCGAGGTAGAACATTCAATCAGACCCTAATCATAGCAGATGAAATGCAAAACGCAACCTCAAATCAAATGAAGATGCTTTTAACTCGAATAGGTATTGAAACCAAATTAGTTGTGACGGGTGATCTCGAACAATCTGATTTGGGATCGGATAATGGACTAGAGAATCTGGTCTACAAGATGCAGTGTCTCGATTTAGACTACATAGAACACGTGGAAATGGAAGATGAAGATATTATTAGACATCCAGCGGTTAAAGAAGTACTCAGTATTTTACAAAAATGACCAAGGTTGTTCTAGCTCTACCAGGTCGAACCTTTTCAGGTCGATTCATGATGAATTTTGTTAATACAGTGGTGACCCTAAAAGCGAAGGGATATGAAATCGTAATAGCAAATGAGTATTCGAGTTATGTCCCATTTTCGCGAATGAAAACCCTAGGCCTTGGTGTTCTCAGGGGTGCGGACCAGGTGCCTTTTGGTGGAAAGTTGGACTATGATATATGGCTCACCATAGACTCGGATATTATATTCACACCAGAACAAGTCATCGAACTCCTGGAGAATACAGAGACGCATCCAGTCGTCTCGGGTCTCTATCGAATGGAAGATATGACTCACTTTGCATGTGTCAAAGAGTGGAATGTGGATTACTTTAAGAAGTTTGGAAGCTTTCAATTTATGAAAGTCGACGACTTAGAAAAGGCACCTAAATTTGTATCCGTCGCCTATAATGGTATGGGCTTCTTTGCATGTCGTAAGGGGGTAATAGAAAAGTTAAAGTATCCATACTTTAGCTACCCTCTCATAGAGGTGGAAGGAAAAGATGGGAATTTGTTGAGGGAGATGTGCTCCGAAGATGTAGCCTTCTGTAAAAATCTCACTGACGCAGGAATTGAGGTAATTGTGAATACGACCCTCCGTGTTGGGCATGAGAAAACTCTCGTAATTTGAGGGACTGCACATCATTGTTGAATAACTTCATTTCATGCTCTACACGACGGAGTCTTTCCTCCATGTTCTTCTTTTCGTTTTTTATTTTTTCGTACCACTTCACCATCTCATATACTTCCTGGTCGATTTCTACGTATCGCTCAGCAAATTTATAATCTGTGGGAAGTTCTTGGAGATCGACTGCGATTTCTTCGAGGCGTACCTCGAGGTCTTGACATTTATCTTTGAATTCCTCCATCTTACATAAATAACGTTTTTATTTTTTAAATATACATGTTAGGGCAAGTTTTGGATCACTATCAAATCCTATAGCATTTTCTGAGCCGATGAGTTTATCATTTTTCATGAAGATCCGACCGTTATTCTTGTAGACCCGTCCCTGGAAATCTGGCCAATTAATCCAACCAACTTCATTCATTGTGAGGGTTTTATCGAGATGTAAATCTTCTTCAGTTATACCCAAATGTATGTTAATGCGTGGAATGTAGAAGGCATCACATTTTTTCTCCATGATGAAAGTCTTCAAAGATTTAATCATATTTTCAGTAGGCATCTCGTTTGAGTTTAGATAAAAGATGTAGTCTCCCTCCATCTTCGGAATTTCATCATCTATGATGACTACGATCTTATCATCTGGATCTTTCATTTTGTTTATGAATTGAACGAGACCTTCGGTTTCACCTCGATCACGAATACAGTATGTGAACTTGATGTCCTCCTCATAACTGACACTTCTCCAGTCAATTGACTTACCAGTTATAACATTTTCCACATACCTGTCCATGTTCCTCTTCTTAAGATTGTTGACATAGTCCATGTCAACTAGATCTGGGTGAACATACCAATCTTCATATACCGTATTGGGAGATTTATGATGTATATCATCGAAAACACGCACATATCCATGTCGTTTGAAAATTTCTCTAGATTCTTCACGATCGTTAAACTTGTCACCCCCCACGTATGCATCATGTTCAAAAGTAATGACAGCGAACTTGTGACGATGTAAAACTTCCTTGTCGAGTTTACGAAGAGTTTTGATAGTCGCGTCACCATCTAGATCGAGTGAAAGATAATCGATATTTTCGGGCATCTCAGTTTCGTCAAACAGTCTTACATAGTCGAGAGCTGTAGCGTCGGTTATCACATGTACACTTTCTGGACGATGTTGTTTGTATCCCGGAAGAAAGTGATCAAAGTAATCGATCATGATGCCTTTCCAATCAAACTCTTTCTCAAGAATATAAGTATTGTTGATGTTGATAGGTTCATGTGACCCAATCTCGATGAACGTTCCATTTTTTTTATTCTTCAAGACGTTAAGAACAAATTTATCTTGTAGCGCCTGACCGTGATATTGAGGCATACTAAAAGATAAACATATATACTCTTTAATATGTATTCATTCATTTAAAAATTTTTAAATCCGATGCAACATATGGTTTGGGTTGTATTAATTATAAATATCCCTTTTCCGCCACATATCACCATAATCATTTGTCCCCTTCATATCTGAATTATCTGCACCTTTCGCGTTGTTGTACTTACACTTAATATAGCGAACATTATTAAACCTCACAAACTGTTGTTTATTGTCTTCAAGTGCGTGTTGTCCAATCATACACTTTTCTGGGTATGCCCGAATATAATCAATTGCGGCGTTCATGTATGCACCAGGTCCAGTCGGATATAAACAGTCTAGACCATAATGCCTCTGCTTCACGTTCCATATTAACAGGTCTATCATTTTTTTAGAAATGGGATGTGTGGGTACAGACCCTATGAAAGCCGTATACATACACATTTGATTCGGGGGACAATCTATACTCGTGTAATATTCCTTTCCGAATTCGTTCAGTGTTTCGATAGGTACCATGCATTCCTGTCTAATGTCAGAATACCAACCACCTTCGTTATACATGATGAGATGTCTCATGAGATCACATTTGTATGAATATGGTTTGATGGTATTGTACGCTTCTAGAACTTCATGGTCAAAATTTTCCTTTATATACGAAATACAATCATCACCAGAATAAATTTTAATCTTATACTCTGGATTCATACGATACCATGTTTCTAATGCCCTTTTCATCCCATCTGGGAGCACGGGTTTTTTACCACTGTCAACTATGATCACTTTATGTATAACCCTGGGTATCATTGGGAGTATAAATAAGATAATCTTTAACTTTGCAATTATTTGGACAGTGTGTACAAGTACATATTGTCATCATCCATTATAAATTCTGTCGTCAAACCCTCGACCCTGGAAAGGATAAAATCTACAACCTTCCAATTATCAAAGATGTCGATATCTTCCACGATTAATGTCGAACCTTTTTTCATTCTACTGAGGAGTGAGAGGATCGATTGTACATCAGCCGTAATATGATGAAGACCATCGATCACGATAAAGTCAAACGACACACCCGGGAATAACGCATCTAGATCATCTATATTGAGCTGATCCACCTTTGACGTCGTAATATTTTCCTCCTCGAAGAGTATCTCTTCGTCGATGTCCGCTCCGTACACTGTAGAACCCTTGACGAAATCCCTGAAGGCGCGCAGGGAACCTCCGGGTGTGGAATCAAAATTCTTTTCCTGTTTATAAAAATACATAGTCGACGCGATATCTGGATTTTTCGTACCGACGCCAATCTCTAGAATGTGTATATTGGACTTTGACGCCAACACGTTACTGTAATACTTGTAGTACGGATGAATGAACTTATCAGATCCGTACTTGACAAACAATTGTTTTAGACTTTCTTCATTGTCATTCTCGAATTCATTGATGTGTCTGACAGTAGGTGTATAATCCGTGAGTTTTATACATTCTAACATGTTTGGAATGAAATTCTCCGCACCGTTAATCCAAAAATAGGGGTGATCTTTCGCACCCGTCGTCCTGAAATTTTTACTCAGGTTATATATATTAAGCTCCATATACATAATAGTTGCACTCTTCTTTAACCTTATTACGAGTAATCATCGGTGATAATACAGAAATAAAAGAATTTGTAGTCATAAATAAACCTACTGATAAAGTTACATCCGTAGGTAAAGACTGTTACATAATGAGTCATGTTTTTATCGGCCATGATTGTGACAGAGATGAATATATCAAATTCATGAACAATAATGGTGTACAAACGGGTATTCATTATCCCACAGCCTTACCAGACTTGGAATGTTTCAAAAAGTTTTACACCAATTGTGAAAATGCGAGATTATTTTGTAAATCATGTGTTAGTTTGCCAATGTTTCCATACATGACAGATGAAGAAGTTATATTTACATTAGGGAGTCGTAGAAATTTTTACCATCGGGGGGAATATATTTTCCATCTTCCCATCGATTATCCTGTTTGTCGATTGATTTTATGTGCCAAAGAGCAAGACCTGGTTCGGTTTGAAAAGCGATGGGTTTCTTAGCACCCACAATATTTTCATGTAGTTCATTTCCATATTTTATGGAACTGTCATTTTTAAAAATTCGACCCTGATAGTCTGGCCAATTTATCCAATCTACCTCATTTACTCGAAACTTATGTTTATCTAGCCATTCTTGAGTGCAACCGGGGTGAATATTTATCCTCGGAACCGCTAGCAAATCTGCGCCACTTTCATGGATGGTAGGTTTAATATTCTTGATAAGTTTTTCTTTGGGCATCTCATCGGGATCAATGACAAAAATGTAGTCACCGGTGCATTTTTTCAGTTGAAAGTTGCGATGCTCCGCGAAATCACCATCAAATTCTCTTTCATGTAAGACAACACTTTCTTTGAAATGGGAGAGTACGTCTCGAACTGATTTTGTACTATGTAAAGTATCCAATAGAATGTTAATATCATCTTCGGGATCCTTCACTTTCTTTAAAAAACTGAGTAGAGAATATAAATCTCTAGCCTCATTACAGACTGTGATAGCATACGTCAAGCGCATGTGTACATATACATGTATAATGTTCTTTAAATGTTGTACATATACAAAGATAGCAGACAAGTTGATGAAGAAACTTATTAAAGAGTTAATCGTAGGATATTGAAATGGTGAAAACTATTGTACATCACCTAGGCCTCGGTGATCAGATTATGTTGAATGGTATGGTTCGATATTTCGCTGAGAAGGAAAATGTAGTCATTTTTGCTCAACGTAAACATGCAGAGAGTGTCCAGTTCATGTATAGAGACATCGCTGATAAAGTTGAAATAATTCTCGTAGACAGCACTAATCCACAGGAAGTGTGGTCACAGGTAAAGGGTGATGTTATTCCCCTCGCCACGTATGGCATCCAAGATGAAAATTGGAAATTCATGACACAGGGAGAAGGAAGTCTCATGTCAAATTGGGCTCACGGTGTGTACATTCAAGCCGGGGTCAACCCCAGATACATGTACTCAAAGTTTAAGGTCGTCCGAGATGAAGCGAGAGAACTTAAACCTGAACATGAAAAGTATGTATTCGTTCATGATGATGCTGAGAGGGGGCAGGGGATAGATGTAAAAACCGATTTACCCATATGTAGACCCATGATCGAGACGACACCTAATATTTTTGACTATGTCACGTTAATCGATAAGGCTGAACAATTTCATGGGATGAATAGCTCATATAGTTGGATGGTGGAACTCATGCGAATTGGAAACCCTCAAAAAAACTTTTTCCATATAGACATCGCTCATACATACTACATACCTCGTTCTGTAAAGACTGTATTTGGTGACGACATCTGGACATTTGTTTAGTGACTTTTTTCTTCGACAATATTCGAACCTTCCTCGATGTTAATGATTTTTTTCAACCTCGATCTCTCATCGTTGAGTTTGTATACACTCCGTGCCTTTTGTACAAACTCGTCGTCAAATTTTCCCTTCTTCTCCAAAAGTCTGAGATCATCTTCAACATCCCAAAGTTTACGATTTACATCCATGAGCTTCTCTTTCACGGGTGTAGGAAACTCCAACTTTCGAATAGTTTCTAACTCATGACGAACATTTTTCAACTTTTCGGGATCAGTGATTTTATCGTCTTTTATTTCCAGAATGGTGATTTTATCGATGAGTTCTCCCTTTGAGATCTGAACAAGCATTTAAAGAAAAGTGTCCCTTCCCTTTAAATGTACACAGCTGTCATAACAGGATCAAATGGTCAAGATGGTATGTATCTACAAGAGTTATTGGAGAGTAAAGGATACTTTGTAAAATGTTTCGGTCGCCAAGATGACATCTTAAATTACTCGAATGTTTATGCATGTATATCAGAGTCCGCGGGCAGCGCGGGGATCGAAATATACAACCTCGCAGCTCAGAGTTATGTGGGTACACACACCAAGATGACATATGAGTTGAATACACTGGGTCTCTTGAATGTTCTCGAAGCTGTGAAACAGTTGGGACTCACGGAAAAGTGTAAAATTTTCCAAGCATCATCATCGGAAATATTTGGTTCAGTGGACGAAGTTCCACAAGATGAACATACTCCACACAACCCCACATCACTTTATGGAGTTTCCAAATTATCTGCACATCTCATCGCCAAGCATTATAGGGAAATTCATGGTTTGTTCGTGTGTTCGGGAATCCTATTTAACCATGAATCACCCCGAAGAAAAGAAACCTTCGTCACCCAAAAAATTATAAAGGGTCTACAATCTGGTGAGTGCTTCACCCTCGGAAATATAGAAGCTCGACGAGATTGGGGTCACGCTAAGGACTACGTGGAGGCCATGTGGCTCATGCTCCAACAAGATCACCCCGATGACTATGTTGTTGCCACCGGTAAGACACATTCTGTACGAGAATTCATAGAAATCGCCGTACACAAGATGGGTAAAAAAATCGTGTGGTCCGGGAAAGGTCAGCATGGTGAAGGTCGAATAGATGGTACACTAGTCGTCAAAGTATCCGAAGAGTTTTATAGACCGAATGATGCGAATGTACTCATCGGAAATCCCTCAAAGTTGGAGTCAATCGGATGGTCTAGAAAGTATACTCTCCATGATCTTATTGAAGAGATGCTATTCCCTCCTTCAGAGTAATCTCTGGTTTCCAATAGTTCAAAATAAATGGTCTCGGTTCGTTCATCCTATCATGGGTATTCATGTTCTTTTCAATTGGTCGAACATCGTCACATATGTACTTCGCTATATCTTTGATCTTAGTAGATTCAAAACTTGTGACATCCACTGAATCTGTAGTATCTAAAATTTCGTCATAATTATCCATTACAGTGGTGAGACATCTCGCACAATCATCTGTATGTAAGAATTGTCTCTCTTCTTCCCCATCTGTCATCAAGTCTATGTACCCATTTGTTTTAAACTTATGAATCATATCTGTGATGACATGGGACTTTTCTGAAACCCTCTCTGGTCCATATACATTCCAAAAACGTGCAGATAAACCACCCAATTTTCGTGTGTAATGCTCCCCTATATATTTTAAGGTTCCGTAGACGTTGTCCATGTTAAACATCGTACTCGAAGCGAAGATGAACTTTTTGTCTTTGAGAAGGTTGAATGTGTTTATCATGATCATATTGTTGCGATTGACGAAATCCAAGTCAACATCCCAAATATATTTCGCTCCACCAACATCGTATGCAAGAAAAAATATAAAGTCGACTTGATCGATTGCATTCTTGAGCTTGTAAATGTTTAATGAATTACTCAGGTCGTGATCAGTCGTCAATTTAATATCCCAATGAATGACATCGTGTTCATATTTTTTTAGAGATTTACACAAGGCACTTCCGATCACACCCTCAGAACCCAGTACTAGTATCTTCATATTTAATTTAGATATGATATCTTTAAATAAAATCTAAACATTTAGTATAATGAACAACAGCGCAAAATCCATGAACACAGCCGTCAACAAAGCTGTAAATGCAGTAAACAAAGCTGCTGAGATTGTGAATAACTCCGCCAGCACTACCAACAGTGTCGTCGGTCAGAAGTTTTCTGAGATTGGCACTATCGCCAAGAATATTGGCAACACCCGCGAGACCCTCGACATTTCGTGGAACACTATTGGCATCATCACCCTCCTTGGTGCCATGTACATGGTCGCGGCGTCTATCGGAATTGGTACATTTTCCAAGTGTGACAAGTTCAAGGGTAAGACGCTACAGGAGAACCTGAACAAAGTTCTCATCGCCTCTCTCGGCATCGCCCTCGCCATCCCCTTCACACTCTCCATGACCAAGATGTTCAGCAACGAGATGCCCGTATTCCTTCTTACTTATGCCATCATGGGTGTCATCGGAGCCTCTATCACTCTCAACTGGACTGTCAATTGTGAAAATGTCGATAGGAACACCACTCCCACCATTGGTGTGAGCCTCGCATCCTTCATCGCCACGCTGATGTTTGGTGTTTATTTAATAATCCCTAAGGGTAAGCTGAACATTGAATGAATCCGATCGCTCTAAATGTGTACACACTCCTCATGTTCTCGGCCTACGTTATGCGTAGGGCGGGGACATTTTCAATGGAAGAAAAAGTTAAAATGATTGAATTTATAGGTTACATGGCACTCAATCCCAATAGAGTGGTAAATCCTAGCATAGCTAACCTACCATTCTTAAGCTCAGCCTCTGGGGTGAATGCTCCGATTTTCTCGATGGTAAAATCTTCAGCAGTAAACACCGATGCGAGCGCCAGTGTGATGACTACACCAGTCGCAGCCATCGCATATACAGGATCCTCAACCTGTTGAATGATGTTGTCACCAGTCATCGCCCAGTTCATAGAACCCCAAAGGAAACCCTGCATAGCAGCGCGACCATTGAGAACCTCAGCGAAGCGATATTCTGGGACTGGCTCAGGCTTCTCCTCGTACTCGATTATGATATCTTGAACGGGCTCGGGAGTGGAACGTGTGATTGGTGCGACACGTGTACGACGCTTAGTGGTCAGCTTAATGTGGTAGATTGGCTTCGCAGACGAACAAATGAGAGTGCTCATTTTATACATAGTGAAAGATTCACACCTTTAAACCACTCTAAAAAAGTGGAACGTGGGGGTGAAGAGATTCAGTTAGAAGAAGGGATGCAATACCGACCATAGCCAGACGACCATTTACAAGCTCAGTCTCGGGCTTCCAAAAACCCTGAATGTAGCCCTCATCTTTAGGATTCACCGCTGTTCCGAGGAACGCCAAACTGGCAACAGCGACAGAAAGTCCGATATTGTCATGGAACTGGGTACTGATGGAGTTGCCGGTCATGACTTCATCAATCACAGCGGAAGTGAAACCAATCATAGCAGCACGACCATTCACACGCTCAGCGACAGAAAGAAAGTCATTGGAGCGCTCAACGGGTGTGAGCTTAGGGGACTTAATAGCAGTCTTCTTTGAAAAGACATTATTAGGTGTAGGGGTTGGCTTCGCGGATGCACGAATGAGAAGGCTCATTACTGATTTATTCACGAGGCTTCTCCTTAAGTAATATATTGTTTAAAATGTACAGCTGAACAATCAATCCTGCTGACGTGTAAAGTGTTGTGGCGTTGACACCATATTTACGATATTGATATATGAGCCACAAACAACTCGTCAATAGACCTAAAATGATTGTATTTTTCATATCTGGATCAATTTCTTCAATCTTACGTACCTGATGGTACAGTTGAACGAGACCAAGACCCATCGCGACACTTGAGATAATTTCGTCCATTTATAATATACATAGAATATAAATGGATGTTATATTGCAAAAGTTCGCTGGAAAGATTGACGCACAAAGTCTCGTGAAAACCGTAGAAGATATCAAAATTGAGTATATCGATGATGGTCTCACCAAGGAGGACATTCCTCCCATCCTCAGTCGTCTTATGTTGGAAACTATCAAGTTCAAGAAACTTCCCGGTCCCCAGAAGAAAAAACTCGTGATCGGTATTCTCAACTACCTCATCGAGCAAATTGATGAAGGTGAAAAGGATTCCGAGTTTGAAGTTGTCCTCAAAAGTATCGTTCCCCCTATGGTTGATAGTTTTGCCGCCATGCTCAAAGCTAAAAAACAGATGGCAAAGTGCTTACCATGTCTCGCTTAAGGAGTAGCCACGTATTCAAAATAGAATGCGATTTCCTTCATTAGAGGTTATGGTTAAATATGGGATATATACAGTGAAGGAACTCGAACGATTCGCCAAAGGACTCACACCAAAACGGGAGATTAATATCCTAAGTGAGTGTTCAAAATGTGATTTTGTATACGATGGCCCAAATTGCATGAATTGCCACCCATGAAATACTGTACGGTGACGAGTTACATGTCAAAGGGACCCGTCGTCACTAGTAATAACCATATGTGCGCCGAACGAAAACTTATACGACGTCTGTATATAGAGTGCCGCAAGAGGGGATATAAACCTCATCAGTTTACTGAGTGGTTACATAGAAAACATGGGGAGTTGGTCATCGAGCGTAAAAATATTTTCGGTGATGCTATATCCCTGCCATGTGTTTTATGTAGAAAAATCATAGAAAGATTCGATATATGTTGGGCGGCGCATGATGGTAAAAAATGGGTCCATAGTAAAAAAACGGAATGTTTACCATGTTCAATACCAACCGCAAAACAAAAAAGAATGTTAGGTTTTGGGTGTAATAACCAGACCCAAAGCGGACTCTAAATTATTATGATTCCGTTTTAGTGGTTTAGACCTCTTTAGTTTTAGTGCGTTGTTGTCAGATGATGCATTCTTTATTTCATCCATCCTTTTCGTGTTTGAAACAAAGGGTATAATATTTATTTCATGTGGTTTCTTATCGACCTCTTTAGCTACACCCTTATCCAGTGTTTGATTTTTCCTAAACTCTTCGATCGTCATATCACCTCCAAACTCTTTCAATTTAAATCTATCTGGTGCAGGTTTTACAGGACCTATTTGATTATACATCTTTTTACGCATCATCACAATATTTCCACAAATCAAACCACCTCGACTTAGTCCATATTTCTCAATGGCGTATGATTTTATACAACTCCATGAACAAAAATGACCCGATGTATGAAATTTGTTCCGTCTCTCGTCATACTTAAATGGCATACTTAAAGGTGCCGAGTCAAAATTGTGGCAGCACCACCAACACCACATACTTCTTTAATTTATTTTTTCTTTAATTACTATAAGATGTTCAGGGGGACCTCATCCTATGAGCCGTTATATAATAGAGGAGGATCCAGTGGATCTTCAGCAGTGCTATTATTGTTGCTCATGGGACTGATGCTACTTTTCCTTATGATTGTAGTGTTGTTCTTAGTCATCTATAGTCGACGACGAAATAGTGTCAGTAAGAAGAAGTATAAGAGGTTGCGTGAGAAGACCCTTACCGATGTCAAACAAGGTGTTCGCAGTTCCGCTGAAGCGGCAGGTTTGGACCCCGATGAAGCGGAGCAAGCATTCGATGAACAACTGAAAGAAGAGACTGCAAAAAAATGTATGGTAAGCCCTCTCAGGGCAGGACAATGTAGTCCAAATTATACACTCGAGAATGGATGTTGTTATCCAGATGAGAGTACTCCTCCACATCCAAACGCGTGGATGGCTGATGCGACCCGAGATGTAGCTATCGCGATAGGTGCTGGTGCGATATTAGAGG
>Ga0222718_10001058_pt1 | contig 27730 bp, 27 predicted proteins | sample C33_27DmetaG_FD_165045 | JGI IMG/M metagenome (GOLD analysis project Ga0222718, IMG submission 165045) | Estuarine water microbial communities from San Francisco Bay, California, United States - C33_27D | ecosystem: Environmental > Aquatic > Marine > Unclassified | place: USA: California...
TCAATCTGACTATGAACTTCTTCTGTAAAAGAATCTCTTTGAACTTTTCTAAATACTCCAAGAGGAGTTGGGCCATAGGGACCATGTGAAAGTCTAGATAATGAGAAAGCAATTGATGGGTTTTCTTCATGAATATTATGAACATAAATCTCTGATTCATCAACATCTTTTGTATCTACAATTTGAGCAATTCCATTTCTAATAACCACTGCTTTATGACCATCTTCTCCAAAAACTGTTTTCTCACCGTGTACTAAATTAATTCTATTTGCTACTTTTGTTTCTTTATTAGTCAACTGTTCAAACGCTTTATCGTTAAATACATTACAGTTTTGATAAATCTCTACAAAAGCTGAGCCTTTATGATTTTTTGCTTCTTCTAAAATATTTGCTGTTAAATCTCTATCCATATCAATAGACCTTGCAACAAAAGATGCTTCAGCACCTAATGCAAGACTCATTGGATTAAGTGGCATCTCGACTGATCCAAAAGGTGAGGACTTTGTTTTCTTTCCTTCCTCGCTAGTAGGCGAGTACTGACCTTTGGTGAGTCCATAAATTTGATTATTAAACATAAGAATTTTTATATTTACATTTTTACGCAGAGCATGAATTAAGTGATTTCCACCAATAGATAATGCATCACCATCACCAGATACAACCCATACTGATAAATCTGGATTAGATACTGATACACCAGTAGCTACTGCTGGCGCTCTTCCGTGTATAGAGTGAACACCGTATGTGTTCATGTAGTATGGAAATCTAGCTGCGCAACCAATTCCAGATACAAAAACAATTTTTTCTTTTGAAATGCCCATTTCAGCCATGAAATTTTGAACAGAGGCAAGGATAGTGTAGTCACCACAACCAGGACACCATTTAACCTCTTGGTCACTCTGCATGTCCGTTCTTTTGTAAGTAACAGGTACTTTACTCATTTATAATTTCCTCAATTTTATCAGTTAGCTCCTGAGCCGTAAATGGTTCACCAGCAACTTTATTAATTCCTCGCGCATCAATCAAAAATGCTTCTCTTACCAATTTAAGCAGCTGTCCAGTATTTAGCTCGGGAATTATTATTTGCTTAAATTTAGATAAGACTTCTTGTGTATTATCCGGAAATGGATTCAGATGAACAAAATGAGCACTGGCAACTTTTACGCCCTTTTCATTTAGTCTGTTCACTGCTTGTGTAATGCCTCCATAAGTTGAACCCCAACCAAGTACTAAAGTATCGGCTGATTCATCACCATGAATTTCTAGCTTATCAATATCATTTGCTATGTTTGATACTTTCCAAGCTCTCATATCTGTCATATATTGGTGGTTTGCAGAGTCATAAGAAACATTTCCTGTACCCTCTTCTTTTTCAAGTCCACCAACTCTATATTCAAGTCCAGGTGTACCAGGAAGTGCCCACGGCCTAGCGAATGTATCAATATTTCTTAAAAACGGCAAGAACCCATCTTCTGTATTTAGCTTAGTGATAATGTTTGTATCAAGATTATTTAATTCGTCAGTGTCTGGAAGTCGCCACGGTTCAGAACCAGTAGCTACATAGTTGTCAGATAATAAAATTACTGGTGTCATGTATTTTAATGCAATTCTGGCTGCTTCGTATGCAGCATAAAAAGCATGAGAAGGAGATTTTGCTGCAACAACAGGTAAAGGAGATTCTCCATGTCTCCCATATAATGCAAACAAAAGGTCAGATTGTTCAGGCTTAGTTGGTAGGCCAGTTGAAGGACCCCCTCTTTGAACATTAACGACAACAAGTGGTAATTCTGCCGACAAAGCTAATGATATAGTCTCACTTTTAAGAGCTAGTCCAGGTCCACTTGTTCCAGTAACTGCAAGCTTGCCAGTAAAAGAAGCACCAACAGAAGCAGCTGCAGCGGCAATCTCATCTTCAGCTTGGAATGTAATTACATTAAAATTTTTATGTTTTGAAAGTTCATGCAATATGTCTGAGGCAGGTGTAATCGGATAGCTACCATAAAATAAACCAAGATTTGCTTTCTCCGCAGCAGCAATTAAACCCCAGCTCAAACCAATATTTCCATTAATATTTGTGTACTCACCAGGTGGGAGGGAAGCTTTTTCGACAATATAAGTATGGTGAAATGCTTCAGTTGTTATACCAAAGTTATAGCCAGTTTTTAATGCTTTCACATTAGCTTTTGCAATCTCTGGAAGTTTACTAAATTTTGCATTTATCCAATTTTCTGTATCTTCTAGTGGTCTATTGAATGTCCATGAAATAAGACCAAGAGCAATCATATTTTTAGATCTTAAAACCGCTCTTCCAGGCAAGTCGAATTCCTCCAAAGCTTCTTTTGTTAGTTTTTCCATTGGAACTTGAAAAATTCTATATCCGTCAAGCTCTCCAGATTCTCTTGGATCAACTTTGTATCCCGCTTTTGTAATATTTTTTTCATCAAAAGCATCTTCATTTACAATCAACATTCCATTAGGTGCTAGGTCATGAAGGTGTGCTTTTAGTGCAGCAGGATTCATGGCAACCAAAACATCTGGGTTGTCACCTGGAGTTAAGATATCAAAATCTGCAATTTGAACTTGAAAAGAAGACACACCTGCAATTGTTCCTTGTGGTGCCCTAATTTCAGCTGGGAAAGCGGGCAGTGTAGCTAAGTCGTTTCCAAATACTGCCGATGTATCAGTGAATCGTGTACCAACAAGTTGCATACCATCACCAGAGTCACCTGCAAATCTGATAGTTATTGCTGGTATAGACTCAATAGTTTTATTTTCAGTCGTCATCTAAATTCTCCCATTTTTTATTGTAATCTTTGCGGGGACAATGCAATTTTATTTTGATGAGTTCCTAAGGATTTATTTTTAATTGTGTTGGTACTCCATAGATAAAAAGGAATCTCATTCATAAGATTTAATTCTCTGATAAGGCCAGTACCTGTATTTAACTTTTAAACATTTATCTATTTTAATAGCACCTAATGTACGTGAATCGCTAGTTGATAACTTTCTGTTATCTCCGATTACAAATAATTCACTATCTTCAATTTCGTATTTTATAAAATCATCAGTAATGGTTGTTGCCCAGTCATTCGATAAAGGCTCATTATTTATTAGTACACTTCCGTCAGCAGAAGATATTGTTTCACCAGGTAGTCCAACAACTCTTTTTACAACATCAATTCCTTTTTCTTCATTTTTAAAAACAACAATATCACCCCTTTTAATTTCATTTTTTACCTTCAGTGCAAAAATATAATCTTCTGGTAGTAGCTCAGGGGACATGCTTTCTTCTTTTATCTCATAAGTGATAAAAGACTGATTTTCATTTTTTAACACAATATAAAGGAACACTATAATGGCTGTTCTAAAATTTATTATTCTTTTCAGTGGTTTTAACATATGCTCTATTTCAAATTATAATATATAAAAAAAGGAGTTTTATGAAATTATTTAAACCTACAAATTATGCTTATGCACATTGTGATTTGCCTTGTGGTGTTTACAATCCCGCTCAGGCAAGAATTGAAGCAGAATCTGTACTTAATGCTGCTAAAAAATATCAAGAATCAGATGATGCCAGCTTTAAGCAAAGGTGTGTGACGATTAAAGAAGAAAGAGCCGAGGAAGTAAAGCATCACTTGTGGGTATTGTGGACTGATTACTTCAAACCAGAACATTTAGAAAAATACCCAAACCTCCATGATTTGTTTTGGATGGCAACTAAAAAAGCTGGAGAAGCTAAGAAGACAGAAGATCCTGCAGTAGGCGAGGAATTAATAAAACTCATTGATGATATTGATGAGATTTTTAAAGATTCAAAGTCTTAGTCAAATTTTTTAAACAGGAGTCCGATTTCATTTAATTCGACTCCTGTTTTAATTTTGTTTACACCCCATAGTTTTTGAGTTTCTTTAGGTATTGCATTCCTCACTAACTCACTAGTTGTAGGCATATAGGGATATAAAAGATTAGCACATGCATCTATTGCTGTAAGTGATGTATAAAGTATTCTCGATGCTCTCTTCTCATCACTTTTAATTACTTTCCATGGTTCTGTTTCGTTTAAATAACTATTTACTTTAGAGACGTATTTCATAGCCTCTTGTAAAGATGATTTAAGTTCAACTTTTTCTATCATACTTCCTATTACTTCAAATGCATTTTCAAAGTCATTGAGTAAGTTTTCATCTTCTTTTGTTAGATCAGACAGTTCGTCTAATTTATCAAAGTTATTTTTAATTTGAGAAAAGACTCTTTGTACTAAATTACCCCAAGCGGCGACTAGTTCTTCATTATTTCTTCTAATCATTTCTGACTCACTAATTTCCGAATCAGATTGTTCTGGTAGTGCAGATGCTAGAGCATACCTTAAAGCATCTGGATTCCATTCATCTAAATATTCATCAAGTGCTTTACCAACACCTCTACTCGCTGATGCCTTCTCACCTTTAACAAGTATGTATTGATTAGCAGGTACATTTGTTGGAAGGTTTATATTCCCATACCCTAAAAGAATACTTGGCCAGATAACAGCATGAAATGGAACATTGTCTTTACCAATAAAATAAAATGTTTCAGCATCTGGATTTCTCCACCAATTTTTCCATTCATCAGGCTTGTTATTATTCTTCGCCCATTCTTTTGAGGCTGAAAGATAACCAATAACTGCTTCAAACCAAACATAGATTTTTTTTCCTGGACCAAGGTCGTCAACAGGGATTTCTATGCCCCATTCCAAATCTCTTGTTATTGCTCTATCTTGCAAGCCATCTTTTACAAAAGATTTAGCCCAATTTATTACATGAGGTCTCCAATTTTTTTTGGATTCAAGCCATTTAGAAAGTTCATCCTGTGCCAAGCTGAGTTTTAGGAAGAAATGTTCAGTTTCTTTGAACTCTGCTGCATTTCCAGAAATTTTACTTACTGGATTGATTAATTCTTCTGGGTCAAGAGTTTTGCTACAACTATCACATTGGTCTCCTCTAGCTTCAGCATAAGAACAGTATGGACAAATACCCTCAACATATCTATCAGGTAGAAATTTATTTTCACTTGCATCATATGCCTGTAACGATTTTTGCTTATCAATGTAACCTTTATTTAATAATTCATTAAATATGTCATGAACAACTTCAATATGTGTATCTGTCATAGTTGTTGTGTAGTTGTCCCATGAAATGCTTAGCTTATCCCAATAGCCTAGAAATTCTTTATGATATTTGTTCACTATGTCAATTGGCTTAACACCTTCAGCATCAGCGCGAACAGTAATAGGAGTACCATGAACATCACTTCCTGAAACCATTAGCACATCATTTCCGATGACTCGATGGTATCTTGCAAATATGTCTGCTGGAAGATAAGCCCCACCTATATGACCTAAATGTCTTGAACCGCTTGCATAAGGCCAAGCAACAGCTACCAATATATTTTTTGACATGCAATAAGGATAGTCATATTAAATATGATAAATTTAAAAAAAAGATTTCAAATTTGAAACATAGTGGAAACAATACATTTCTGACACTGCCCCTGAATATAAAACATTAACTGATATTGATAAGTTAGAACTGAAAACTCTTTTAGAAGTTCATATCGAAAAAACAAAATCTGAAACTGCAGAAAATATATTGAAAAAATACGATAACTGGGACAATATGTTTGCAGTTTTTGGTGGCATTGCTGAAGTAGATAAAGAAGTCGTAAAGAAAAAACCTGAAAATGTCAAGGCATTAGATTAATTAACACTACTAAAAAAAAATATATCATTTAGCATAAAATTATGCAGAATAACTCAACTGTTAAAAATTCTAATAACATTTCTTGGGAAAATGTACTTGAATTGATATACGACTCAAAAATAGACTCGGTCGGACTAAAAGAGCGCGTTTCCTCACTAGCAACACGCAGTATTAAAAAAGATTCTAAATTACAAGCTTTAAACATGATTGTCTCGATGTGCGATTTAACAACACTTGAAGGAGAGGATACCGACGGTAAAATTTCTCAAATGGTAGCTAAGGCAATTAATCCTGATCCAAGTGATGATGAAATAAATAGTGTTGCTGCAGTTTGTGTGTACCCATCGTTAGTTGCGACTGCTAAGGAAAAAGTTCTAAATTCTTCCGTTAAAGTTGCGGCAGTTTCTTCTTATTTCCCTAGTGGACAGGTTCCAATGGATTCTAAAATCTTAGATACCCAATTTGCTATTGAAGCTGGTGCTGATGAAATTGATATTGTAATTAACAGAAAAGCTTTTTTAGAAGGCGACTATAGAAAGGTCTTTGATGAAATAGTTGCATTAAAAGAGGTCTGCAAAGATGTACATTTAAAAACCATTATTGAAGTAGGGGATTTAAAAACCTACGAAAACATTAGGAAGGCGAGTCTCATTTCACTGGCTGCAGGTTCTGATTTTATTAAAACATCTACTGGAAAGCTACCAGTCGGTTCATCAAGAGAGGCTTGCTATGTAATGTTGAAGGCAGTTTTAGATTATAAAAAATTAACTGGTATATCAGCTGGTATAAAAGTAGCTGGCGGTATTAGGGATGCAAAGGATGCTATTAGATATCTAGTGTTGATTAATGAAGAAATGGGTGATGAGTGGTTAAGACCTGAGTTATTTAGATTCGGCGCTTCGAGTTTACTTGATGATGTTCTAAAACAAATAAAAAAACTAAAGACAGGCGCATATCAAGCAGGTTATTATTTTCCTAGAGGTTAAACATTATGGTTGATTGGCAATATTCAGAATCTATAGAATCCCGAGAAATCGTGAATATTAAAAGTAAATATACAAACTATATTGGTGGAAAGTTTATTGAACCAAATAGTAAAAAATATATGAAAACTATTTCTCCATCAAGTGAAGAGGTGTTATCTCAAATCGCAATCTCAAATCAAACAGATGTAAATAAAGCAGTTAAAGCTGCGCAATCTGGATTTGAAATTTGGTCAAAACTATCTCCATATGAAAGGTCTAAATATCTATTTAAAATTGCAAGATTAATTCAAGAACGTTCCAGAGAGTTTGCTGTATTGGAATCTTTAGATGGTGGTAAACCAATCAAAGAGTCAAGAGATTTTGACATTCCCCAAGTTGCTGCAAACTTTTTTTACTTTGCTGGATGGGCAGATAAAATAGATTTATCTTGGAGCACTAAAGGATTAAAACCATATGGTGTAGTGGGTCAAATTATCCCATGGAATTTTCCACTTCTTATGCTTGCATGGAAAGTAGCTCCTGCACTTGCTACTGGAAATACAGTTGTATTAAAACCTGCAGAAACAACCTCTCTAACGGCACTTCTTTTCGCTGAAATTTGTGATCTTGCTGGATTACCAAATGGAGTTGTAAACATTATTACAGGTGATGGATCTACAGGATCATTAATTGTAAATCATAAAGACATAAATAAAATTGCATTTACTGGATCTACCCAAGTTGGAAAGTTGATACAGAAATCATTGGCAGGTAGGGAAGTTGGCCTAACTCTTGAATTGGGAGGAAAAGCCGCCAATATTGTATATGAAGATGCAGCAATTGACCAAGCTGTTGAAGGTGTGGTAAATGGAATATTTTTTAATCAGGGTCATGTATGTTGTGCTGGAAGCAGACTGCTAATTCAAGAATCAGTACATGATGAATTTATATCAAAATTAGAAAAGAGGATGCAGTCACTACGGGTTGGAAATCCATTGGACAAAAATACAGATATTGGAGCAATCAATTCAAGGGAACAACTTAATAAAATTACAGATTTAGTAAATGAAGGCATTTCTGACGGTGGAAATATTTTTCAAACAGAATGCGAACTTCCAGGTAATGGTTTTTGGTTTAGGCCAACTTTGTTTACAAATGTACAACCTTCATACTCTATTGCTAGAGAAGAAATTTTTGGCCCCGTTCTAACTACTCTAACTTTTAGGACTCCTGATGAAGCTGTAGAGATTGCAAATAATACTGAGTACGGTTTATCTGCTGGTGTTTGGACTGAAAAAGGTTCAAAAATACTGTGGACAGCTGACAGATTAGAGGCGGGAGTAGTTTGGGCAAATACATTTAATAAGTTCGATCCCGCATCACCATTTGGTGGTTATAAAGAATCTGGATTTGGACGAGAGGGTGGAAGACACGGTCTTCTATCATATTTAAAGGAATCTTAATGATTGAAATAAAAAAAACTTTTAAAAATTATGTTGATGGAAAATATGTACGATCTGAATCAGGAAAAACTTTTAACATTGAATTTAAAAACTCTTTATACGAAGTACCTTTAACCTCCAAAAAAGATATCAGAGATTCTGTTACATCTTCAAAGTCAGGATTTAAAAAGTGGACTTCAGTGAGTCCGTACACTAAAACACAAATACTTTACCGTCTTTCTGAAATGATTGAAGGCAACAGAGATAGTTATATTGACTTATTGGTTTCAAGCGGTGTTTCAAAATCTAATGCTACAAAGGATGTCAATAGTGCAATCGAAAAAATCATTTGGTTTGCAGGCTTAGCGGATAAATGGGAACAGCTTGCTGGAAATCTTAATCCTGTTAGCGGTGACTTTTTCAATATTTCCCATCAAAATCCAATAGGTGTGGTTTTCTCTTTAAACAAAGATAATAACTCTCTATACACTTTATTAAGTGGCATATTACCTCCAATAACTGTCGGATGTTCGGTTATTTCATTTTCTGAGACCTCTTCTATTCTTGCTCTTAAATTTGCAGAAGATATTAACAACTCTGACATTCCAGATGGCACTTTAAATATCATGTCTGGAGATTTTAGTAAAGTTTCTGAAGACATAAGCAAGCACGTTGAAATTAATTTAATTTCAATACATGCAGAATTAGATATGAATCAACGAAAAGCAATTGAAGAAAACGCTTCTGAGTCTGTAAAAAGGGTTAAATACTTACCTCAATTAGAAGGGTTATCATCAATATTGCCTTACTTAGAAACCAAAACAGTCTGGCATCCAAAGGGAACTTAGAAACTGTCTCATAGCTTAATTAATATCTTTATATAACTCATACCCTGTATTAGCTACTTTGATTTATTCAAAGTAGCTAATTTTTAGTAATATATAAACATTATGAAAAATCACACATGGGGAGAACTTCCAATTCCTAATATTTACAAAGAGCTTGAAGGTGAGTTTATTCATTTTGATCTTAAGAAGGAAGAATTAATTTGTAAATATCCAGTCTTATCTAAATTTTTTAATCCCATGGATGTTGTTTTAGGGGGGATACTAGATTCTTATATGGATTGCACAATGGGACCTCTCAGTTTTCTTCTAGGAGAATTAGTTGTAACCAAAACATTTACAGCAAAATACATTAAACCAGTTAACGCTCAATCTAAATTTGTAACTGTAAAAGCTTGGAGAGATTCAGTAGACGAGTCTGGTTCAATATATAAAGCAGAATTATATTTAGATAATAATCAAATTGCCTCAATCTCAGAAGGACTTTTTGTAAAGCCTAAATCCTAATTTCTTTTTTTAGAAAACTGATAGGCTGAAATTATTATAATTAAAATTCCGACCATTTGAATACTGCTTGTAAATTCACTTAGAAATACATACCCAAATACCACTGAAAAGATAGGAATAATATAAACTGTAATAGAACCGGCAACTGCACCAACATCGTCAATTAATTTATAAAAAGATAAAAATGCTATTCCACTACTGCCAATTCCTAAGAGAAGTATTGGAAATAGAGAGATTTCAACTGTTGGCAACACTAAGTTAGAACTTGGTAAAAGTGCAATAAACGAAAACAGAGTGCCATATCTCAGAGCAATTTTAAGTGTATCTAATGAACCATATTTCTTAATAAGTGGTTGAACAATATTAGCAGCGAAACCATAACTTATTGATGCAAGCAGAGCTAAAAATGCACCAAGATTCAAATCAAGTAGAAAGTTATTAAAACCAAAAGAAACTAGATAGATACCAAGAAATCCCGTAATAAGATATGTTTTTTGAATATTAGATATCTTTTCTTTAAAAACTATATATGCAATCAAACTGATAAAAATTGGTGTTGATCCATTGATAAGACCTGCCAAGCTTGATGATATGGTTTCCTCTGCTTTAGCAAAAAGAAAGAAAGGAAGCGCCATCCAGAGTGTTCCAACAAGAGCAAGGTATTTGTGCTGACTAAAAGGTATATTTACTTTTTTAACATTTATTAAATTAATAAATACCATACCTATGAAAATTCTATAAAAAGAAATTTGAAATGGATCAAGTTCTTCTAATGCATATTTCATCATTAAGAAAGATGATCCCCAAAGTGCAGAAGTTAGGAGAATTTGGAAATAGTTTACTAGTTTCATTTACGCCATTTTCCTTTATAAAAAAATAGAGTCACCATCCAACAGGGTAGAAGGATTAGTGTAGTGGTTCAAACTGACACAAAGGCGACTCTAATAAAAGTATATTAGAAATTAAATTTTTTGATCAGTAATTAGGATTGTTTTTTCTCTTCTATTTATAAGGTTATTTACAGGAAGGGAATTATTTTTTCCTATTTCTTTCAAAATAGAACTCTTTTTATCACCAGTTACAAGTAGAAATACATCTTCTACAGCTTCTAGTAGGGCAAATGTTGAAGTTATCCTCCATTTGCTTAAAATATTTACTTCATTTGCTACAAATCCAAAACTATCATCTCCTATGGCTTTAGTATTTGGAAATAAAGAAGCTATGTGTCCATCCTCACCAACTCCTAGAATGGCAGCATTGAATTTTGAAATATTTGAAAGTACCAACTCGGTATACTTTTCTGCCGATTGATGTGGGTTTTCTTCAAATATATAATTTAAAACATTAAAACTAGTATTTAAGAATATTTCATCGATCATTAATTGATTTGATAAATGACTTTCTGTAGACACATGTCGATCATCAACTGTCCATAAGGTAATATTTTTTTGATTTCTGTTATTTTTTGCCAACAGTTTATAAAATTCCTTTGGCGTACTTCCACCAGATAATCCTATATTGTAATTGTCATTACTTAGTATTCTTGAGTTGATCATTTCATACAACTTATAGCTTGCATCTTCATGATTTTTTTCTTTGCAAATTTTAAGTGTATCTAGCATAGTTGTTGTTACAGTAGTTAGATTAGTAGTATCAATGGTAGTGGAAAAAAATATACATATAAAAGGTAAGAAAAAATTAACTGGTGAATTAGCTATATCTGGTGCAAAAAATGCTGTTTTAAAACAGATGATTCTCCCAATTCTTTCAGAAGGTGACTACAAAATAGACAATGTTCCTGATATTGCAGATGTTTACTACATGCAAGAAGTACTTGAAGTTTTAGGTATTAAATCAAAACTTGAAGGAAAAACTTTATCACTCTCTTCACCATCAGATATTTCTATAGAAGCTCCTTACGAAGTAGTTCAAAAAATGAGAGCTTCCATTATTGTCTTAGGTCCGCTACTTGCTAGGAAAGGCGAGGCAAAAATAGCATTTCCTGGGGGAGATCAGCTTGGTCCAAGACCAGTAAAAATGCACATTGAAGCCCTAGAAAAAATGGGAGCTGTTTTCACATTAGATCACGGCGTTCTAATAGGAAAAACGGACGGTCTCAAGGGAGTTGAAGTAAATCTTCCATATGCATCCGTTGGTGCAACTGAGAATACTTTACTTGCAGCGGTTTTAGCAGAAGGAACTACTTTAATTGAAAATGCAGCAAGAGAACCAGAGGTTGTTGATCTTGTAAGGATGCTCAAAAATATGGGTGCTGACATTACAGGTGAAGGAACAAGTGAAATTCAAATTAATGGAGTAGATTCATTAAAAAGTACAGATCACAGAGTAATTGGAGACAGAGTTGTTGCAGGTACTTACTTAGCTGCAATAATGTCAACTGGTGGGCATGGAAAGATAAATGGAATAAATCCTGAATACCTTCCTATGGAGCTTAAAAAATTTATAGAAATTGGAGCAAATCTTAACACAGGTGATGACTTTATTGAGATAGAAAGCACGAATGACCTTTCTTCTATTGATATTTCAACACTTCCTTTTCCTGGTATTGCTACAGATTTACAACCTATTTTTGGAGCTGCACTTCTTCGAGCAAAAGGGACCTCAATAATAACTGAAAATGTCTATGATCAACGTTTCCAATGGATTCCTGAAGTACAAAGAATGGGTGCTGATATACAGATTGGTTGGCAACATGCAATGATTAAAGGAGTAAATAATCTATCAGGAGCACCTGTTCACTCAACTGATATTAGGACGGGAGCAAGTTTAATAATTGCGGCCTTACAAGCTGATGGTGAGTCAATCATCTCCGGAATTGACCATATAGAACGTGGTTATGAAAATATTGTTTCTCTACTAAGTTCTATTGGTAGCGAAATAGAATATAATTAGTTTATGTCGAATATTAATTTTCCAGAAGTTAAAGACAGAGATCCTAATGCTGAGATAGATATGGATATTCTTAATGACACCATTGAGTACATAAGACCCGCAGTTCAAGCTGACGGTGGTGATATAAAATTAGCATCCGTTAAGGAGGGTGTTGTAAATATTGAGATGTTGGGAGCTTGTCAGGGCTGTCCTCTATCAATAGCAACTCTTAAAAGCGGCATTGAAAGAATCCTAAAAGATAAAGTACCTGGCGTACTTGAAGTTATCGCAACTTAATTAATTACTAATAAGAGTCGTGTAGAAGTTTAATCCAATAAGTAAACCGTTGTCGACCATTGGTTCAATAACATATTGAATATTATTTTGAGTTAAACTTCCACCTATTTGATTTGGTTGGGAAACGTTGTCATATAAACCTAATTTACTTAGTACAGATTCTCTACCCTCTTTATCTAATGTGTCATCTGCCATAGCAATAAGTACTAGAAAAAATAATTTCGTTCTTTGTGATGAAATATCATCGTTTACAACAGGAGAAAAAAACTCAACACCATAAACACTGTCATCTTGTACTAGTAAATTTATTACAAAAGAGGAAGAAGTGTTTTCGGAATTACCAAATTGATAAAAAAGTACAGTTCTTTCAGGAGATGTCCATCTAACATTGTCAGGATTTATTGAGAAATATAGTAATGTTTCATCATCATTTGAGATTTCAGAAATTAATTTATTCCAATTGGATACATATTCCGAGCTACTTTTAGTTAAGCCTTGTGTGAAAATTATAACTTTGTCTGATTCTTCATTTTGAATTTCTGTAGAGACTGAGTCGTTTGAGGAGCAAAAGCTTATTAAAAGTGAAAATATTATAAGTAGGTGTATTTTTTTCATTCAATAATTTCCTTTAAATTTTTAAGATTCTTTTTCCATATTAGTTTTAATATCAATCCACCAAAGATTTCTCCTACCGGACCTCCTAAATAAAATGGAAATTTTAAAGTCTCTACCCATTTAAATTTTGTTTTATTTTCATCAATTTTTTTTAGATAAAATACACCTTTACCAGTGACAATTCCTTCGTGAATTACACCTATAGACTCTTTTTCTTTCCATTCTGTAACAGTAATAATGTCATTTAAAGATATTGGTCCTACTTTGGTTAAAACATTCATTTTTGTATGTAAACCAGAATTATTGTCAGATAGTATGTCAATTTTTACAGCGTCTTCCATCCAATTTACGTGGTTTTCCATAACCTTCACTTCATCCCAAACCACATTTAAAGGCTTATTTATTACTGTCGAAATTTCAATTCTTTTACTCATTGCTTGTTAAACAATATTAGTTCATAAGTAAAATAAATATTATGAATGAACTCGAATATTTATATTTAGATCACGCTGCGACTACGCCAATGCGTGAAGTAGCTTTTGAAGCATTTAAATATGCAGAAGAAGTTGCATTTGCTAATTCATCTGGAGGCCATGAATTATCAAGAAGAGCTAAAAACCTACTAGAAGAATCTAGAGATGTTGTAGCCGGGATATTTGGTGCTGCACCAAAAGAGATTACTTTTACAAGCGGAGGCACAGAAGCTGATAACTGGACTATAAAATCACCCTTTTTAAATAATGCACCTATTTCTAGTGGCTTAGTTACAACTCAAATTGAACATGAAGCAGTTCTAAGTTCAGCTGAATGGATTCAAGAAAAAGGATTTGAAGTCAAATTTATTGGCGTTAATAAAGATGGCGTAGTCGATGTAAATGAATTTATAGAATCTTGTAATAAGGAAACACTCGTAGCATCTTTAATGTATGCAAATAATGAAACCGGAGTCATACAACCAATAAATGAAATTTTAAAAAAAATAAAAGATACAAATCCCGAAATTTTATTTCATTCAGATGTAGTACAAGCAGTTGCGAGTGAAAAATTAGATTTTCACAAACTCGGAATAGATAGTGCAGCTATCTCAGGTCATAAAATAGGTGGCCCTAAAGGAATTGGTGTTATGTTTCTTAGCTCAAAATATAAACTTCCTAATTATTTCCACGGAGGTAAGCAGGAACTTGAAAGAAGAGCAGGAACAGTAAACGTTTCTGGAGTAGCGGGCCTAGCTGCAGCTTTAAAAGAGCAACAAGAAACTCTGAGTGAAGAAAAAAAATTATTAGAAAGAGAAAGAAAAATATTTGAAGATACACTTAAAGAAAAATTACAGATAAAAATAGTAGGAGAAAATATCAATCGTCTAAGTCATATTTCAAATATACAGTTCAAAGATATTAATTCAGAAACATTGATGGTTGCATTAGACCTAAAAGGTCTTGGAGTATCAAGAGGTTCAGCTTGTGCAAGCGGTGCTCAAAAACCTTCCCATGTATTAAAAGCTATGAATATTCACCATGATGACATAAACAGCCATTTAAGATTTAGCTTTGGCTGGAGTACCAAAGATGGTGATGGACTGAACGCTGCAAGTATTGTTTTATCAACTATTGGAAGTGTTTCTTGAGGATATTAGTTGCAATGAGTGGGGGTGTAGATTCCTCGGTAGTAGCCGGTCTTTTAAAGTCTCAAGGTCATGATGTCATTGGGGTAACTATGAAGTTATGGGAAGGTCCGAATGGTGAAATGCCTGAAACAGGATGTTGCACTGCTGCTGATTCGGAAGATGCCAGAAAAGTAGCTGCAAAATTAGAGATACCGTATTATGTGTTGGATTACACATCGTCATTCTCTGAAAATGTTATTGACAATTTTATAGATATGTATTCTAAAGGCCTTACACCTAATCCATGTGTTGAATGTAATAGGTCAGTTAAGTTTGACCATTTTATTGATCAGGCTAAAAAACTTGATTGCGAAAAGGTTGCAACAGGTCACTATGCAAAAATTATTGACAATAACGGATTAAAAGAATTGCATAAAGCAGACTATGAAGAAAAAGATCAATCTTATGTTCTACACATGCTTACATCAGAGAAATTAGATCTAATAGAATTTCCACTTGGTACTATTTCAAAACCAGAAGTTCGACAAATAGCAGCTTCTCTAGATCTTAAAACTGCATTTAAAAAAGATAGTCAAGATATATGTTTTGTAGGTAAAAATGACTATAGAAATTTTGTAAGTTCTAGAATGAATTTTTCTTCATCTGGCCCAATAGTTGATAAAAATGAAAATGAACTTGGGTCACATAATGGAATACATGGTTTCACCGTAGGGCAGAGAAAAGGTATTCCAGGTGGTCAAGGAGAGCCAAAATATGTTACAAAAATTGATGTTGAAAATAATAAAGTATATATTGGTACAAAAAAAGACTTAACTACTAAAAAATTTCTAATTGAAGATGTCTCTTTTGTTGATGGAGCTATAACTGATGGCATTAGCATTCAAACAAGATATAACTCTAGTGACATCCCTTGTAAAATTAATAAAGTTGAAGAGAATGTGTACGAAGTTGAGTTAGTTCAACCCACTCTAGGAGTAGCACCGGGACAGTTTGGAGTTATATATCAAAAAACAAAATTAGTTGGTGGAGGAAGGATATCAACTAAAATTTTAGAAGATGTCAATGAATAAAAAAGACGTTGAACACTTAATTTTTAAACTTAATGAAGCTGAGCATGCTTATTATGTTAAAAATTCCCCAATCATGTCTGATGGTGAATATGACAAAATCTTTAATCAGTTGAAAGAAATTGAATCAAAAAATCCAGATCTTATATTTTCATACTCTCCAACTCAAAGGGTAACCGGTACACCTGATAATGCTTTCCAAACTATAGAGCATAAACAAAGAATGTATAGTTTAGATAATTCAGAAAATATAAATGATGTTCAAAAGTGGATTGAAAAAATAAAGAAGATTACAGATTTGGATATATTTCCAATTACTGTTGAGCCAAAAATTGATGGATTAGCAATATCGCTATTTTATAAAAATGGAGTTCTAACACAAGGCTTAACAAGAGGTGATGGATTAGTCGGAGAAGATGTAACGCATAATATTAAGACTATTAAAAATATCCCCCTTCAACTTAAAAATAAAATCAATAATGAAATTGAAGTTCGTGGTGAAATCTACATGCCCAAAAAGAGTTTTAAGGAGTTAAATTCTCAAAAATTAAAAGATAAAGAATTATTAGATAAATTATTAGTAAAAGACAAAAATTTACTCACATTAGATGAGAAATCTCTAATAAAAAAATTACGGTCTGAAGGAACAACAGAATTTATTAATGCTCGAAATGCTGCTGCTGGCTCCCTTCGTCAAAAAGACTCACAGATAACAGCGACCAGAGATTTAAGACTATTAGCATATCAATTGATAGAGCATAGTGGAAGCACTGTAGAAAGTTATTCAGAACAGATATCTTTAATTGAAGGATATGGATTTAATACTAGTGTTCTAAAAATTGCAAATAATATTAAAGAAGTTAACACAATTCTTAAAGAGATAGGTGAAAAAAGAAATAGTTATGATTATCAAATTGATGGAGCTGTTCTGAAAGTAAACTCAAACCTAGTACAAGACAAGATAGGCTTTACTTCGAAAGCCCCACGTTGGGCATTAGCTTATAAATTTCCAGCAGAAGAACAAACAACAACACTATTAGATATTAAGTTACAAGTTGGAAGAACCGGAGCAGTTACACCAGTTGCTGTACTAGATCCAATAAATGTTGGAGGGGCACAGGTTTCCTTTGCAACTTTACACAACCCTGATGAAATTCAAAGAAAAGACCTGAGAATAAACGATGTAGTAATTGTAAGGCGTGCGGGTGATGTAATTCCAGAAGTTGTTTCTTCAATAAAAGAAAGAAGAGATGGAAATCAGCTTGAGTGGAATATGCAAAAAACTTGCCCATGTGGTAAATATGAAATTGAGTTTATAAATGATGAGAAAGTTCCAAGATGCTCTGGTAGTTACGAATGTGTTATAGCCAAAAAGGAAATGCTTATTTATTTTGCATCTAAAGCTGGTCTTGATATTGAAGGATTAGGAAAGGAAACAGTTGAAACATTAATTGAAAATAATTTAGTTAATTCATATGAAGATTTCTACTCACTTAATTACGATGCGCTAATTTCATTGCCACAGTGGAAAGACAAGAAAACCAAAAATTTGCTAGATGCTATTGAGGAATCAATTACCGCAGAGCCTGTTAAAATTCTTTCGGCTCTAGGTATTAGATATGTTGGAAAACAAACTGCAAAACTACTAATAAATAACTTTGGATCTATTAATTCAATCTTTAAATCAAGTATCAAGGACATTGAAAAGATTCATGGTATTTCTGGCAGTGTTGCCAATTCTTTAATTGATTGGTATGCAATAGAAAGCAATAAGTCACTGTTAAGTAAATTTAATAAAATAGGCTTTAGGTTAAATGAAATTGTTGAATCTTCGAGTGGTAAGTTGAATGGCAAAACTTTTGTTTTAACAGGAACACTTAGTAGCTTTACTCGACAAGAAGCAACAAATCTAATTGAGAAATCGGGAGGTATTGTTACTACTTCTGTTTCAAAAAATACAGATTATATACTTTTTGGAGAAAGCCCGGGTTCAAAATTGGAAAAAGGTAAAAAACTTGGTGTTGAGTTATTGAGTGAAAAAGATTTCCAACTATTAACTAGTAAGTAGTAAATTCCCAACTGTATTCACCATAATCTGGCAGACCAGTTATCGTATCCCAAGTAATTCTTATGATGTGTTTACCAGGTGTCCATGTTTCGAATGTCTTATTTAAGCCGGGCTTCCAAATATATAAACCTGTTGCATCAACATACTGAATTTCACTTTCTGGAATAATATAATTATCGACTATAAGCACCAAACGATATCCAACAGGTAAATCTATTTCTAATGAGGCTTGTTGGGGAACTTGATCGTATGGAAGTGGATAGATGTTTTCAAGAGCATCAGGTAGTTCCAACTCTTCACTGTTATTTTGATAAAAAGATACTCCCCAAGAGATTACTAAAACTAATAAAGCAGTTAATAAAAGAATACAAAATCTGTAAGTCTGTTTGCTCATACATTAGAATGATATCTGAGAAACAAAAAGAGACAAAATATGAATTTAAAGAATTTAGAAGAAAAAATTCTTAGTATAGACAGCTCAAATATAAGTGAATCAGATATTAAGGATGTAGAAGAAGCTGTTGCTGCATTAGATAAAGGTGAAATCAGAGTTGCTGAAGAGTCAAATGGCGAGTGGATAATAAATGAATGGGTTAGAAAAGCAGTTCTACTATTTTTTTCTATAAGAAATTTAAAAGAAATCGAAAGTGGCGATTTACTTTTTTATGACAAGCTTGAACCCAAAAAAAATTATGCAAAACTTAAAATTCGAGTAGTACCTCCAGGAGTAGTAAGGTATGGAGCATTTTGTGAACCCGGTGTTGTGGTAATGCCTGGATTCGTAAATATTGGAGCCTATGTTGGATCAGGGACGATGGTTGATACATGGGCAACTGTGGGATCTTGTGCACAGATTGGAAAAAATGTACATCTTTCTGGGGGAGTCGGTATTGGTGGAGTTTTAGAACCACCTGGTGCTATGCCTGTCATCATCGAGGATGGAGCTTTTATTGGATCAAGATCAATAATTGTAGAAGGTGTAAGGGTTAGAAAGGGAGCTGTTCTTGGTGCAAACGTTACAATCACTGCCTCCACTCCAATTATTGATGTAACCAACGATAAGCCTATAGAAATTAAAGGAGAGGTTCCGGAAAATTCAGTAGTTATTCCCGGTACCAGACCTAAAAATTTTCCGAGTGGAACTTTTAACACCCCTTGCGCCCTTATTATTGGAAAACGTAAAGACTCAACTGATGAAAAAACTTCTCTTAATGATGCTCTTAGGACTTTTGGAGTTGACGTTTGAACTTAGTTGGCACTTTAGAAGATTTAATTTCAATTAATTCTGTAACTGGTGATGAGGAATCAATTCTTGATTTCATTGAAGACTTTTTAATCAAAAATAACTTCAATGGTGAGGTTATTAGAAATGATGGGGGAATTATTGCAGTGCCTTTATATACTTCGAAAAAGGTAGCTTTAGTTGGACATGTTGATACAGTCCCAGTTTCAGATACTCAAATTAATACAACAGATAACGATGATTTTGTTGTTGGGAGAGGAACTGTTGACATGAAAGGAGGAGTTGCTGTAATACTTCATGCATTAATCAATGAAGGAAAAGACATCGTTGGAGTATTCTACACTGCAGAAGAGGGTCCATATGATAAAAATGGGTTAGGTATATTGATGCCAATTTTGCTATCATACACCGAACTTGATATTGCAATAATCATGGAACCTACTAATAATCAAATTGAACTTGGATGTTTAGGTGCTCTAAATGCAACACTGCAAATTAATGGAACCGCAGCACACTCAGCCAGACCATGGGTTGGGAAGAATCCAATATATGACATTTCAAAAGTCATTGATGTAGTTCTAGGGAATGAAATTCTAGATCTCGATATTGAGGGGCTGAATTACAAACAAGTTCTTTCGATAACAAGACTATCAGCAGGAATTGCTAACAACGTGATACCCGGAAATCTAACTATGAATATTAATTTTCGATACTCACCTGAAATGGATAGTTATGAAGCTAGGGAAGCTATCGATAACTTATTTTCTAAATATGGTGATATTACATTTTTATCAACTTCTGATGGCGCAATGCCGAATGTAAAAAATGTTCATATTTCCGATTTTATTTCAAAAACTAAATTGGAGGCAAAACCAAAACAAGCTTGGACGGATATTGCTCGATTTTATGAAGCTCAGATAGCATCATTGAATTTTGGTCCTGGAGATCCCTTGTTAGCTCATACCTCTGATGAACGAATTAGTAAAAAACAACTAGTAGAATCATATGAATTACTAATACGTTATTTAAAGGGTATATAATGAGCGATTTTGATATTAAAAATATTGCTAAATTAGCCTCAATTAACTTGAGTGCAGAAGAGCAAGAAAAATTGACTAATGATTTAAGTATCATTCTTGAACATGTTCAGGCCTTAAGTAGTCTTGAATTAGATACAAATATGGAAGATGTATTCATACACCCACTAGAGAAAGAACTTAAGTTAGTTGAAGATATTGAGATTGATTCTTTAACTCATGAAGAAGCGCTAAGCAACGCACCTGAATCTAAAGATGGAAAATTTGTTGTACCGCCTTCAATGGAATAGTGATGGAACTAAAAAATTTAAGCATCAGACAATTAAATAATTTATTTTTAGAGAAGAAAACTAAACCCAGTGAACTCTATTCAGATATTTTTGATACTTCAGCTTCTTCAGAATCACTACTGCATGCACATTTATCGTTATTTGAAGAAAAAAATATAGATAATGCAAAAAATTCTGATAAAAGATATGAAAACGGCGAAAGTACAGGATTGTTGGATGGCATACCAATCGCTATCAAAGATAACATCAATATCAAAGGTGAGCTTACAACCTGCTCATCAAAAATGTTATCAAACTATCGCTCACCTTATAATGCAACAGTAATTGAAAAATTAAATAATGAAAATATCCTATATACGGGAAAAACCAATCTGGATGAATTTGCAATGGGTTCCTCAACTGAAAACTCAGCTTTTGGGCTTACCAAGAATCCGTGGAATACAGACTATGTACCAGGCGGTTCATCAGGCGGTTCGGCAGCATCAGTCTCTGCACGCTCTTCTATAGGTGCACTTGGTAGTGATACAGGTGGATCCATTAGGCAACCCGCAGCTTTTTGTGGTCTTGTGGGTTTCAAGCCAACTTACGGAACAGTTTCTCGATATGGATTGATAGCCTTTGCATCATCCTTAGATCAAATTGGCCCGATTACAAAAAATGTTGATGATGCCAGAATCATATACAACGCCATTTCTGGTCATGACTCGTTAGATGCTACTTCAATTGACAGTAACCAAATTAATATTCCATTTGATAAATCTGCAAAGATTGGAGTTATAAAAGAGTTAATGGAAGATGGTATTTCAGATGAATCACGTAATGAAGTATCAAAGGTACTAGAAAGCCTAAAAAAGGAAGGATATCAGATAAAAGAAGTATCCCTTCCGTTAATTAAATTATCAATCAGTATTTACTATTTGATTGCACCAGCAGAATGCTCAGCAAACTTAGCAAGATTTGATGGTGTTAGATATGGTTTAAGAGTTGAAGGAAAAACTAGTTATGAAATGATGCAAAATACTAGAGCTGAGGGTTTTGGAGACGAAGTTAAAAGAAGAATCCTCCTTGGTACATATGCATTGTCTGCTGGATACTATGACGAATACTACGGGAAAGCTCTACGCGCACGCAAAAAAATGATTGATGAATTTTCTAATATCTTTAAAGATGTTGATTACCTTATTTCACCAACTACACCTACAGCTGCCTTTAAAGCAGGTGAAAAGACTAACAATCCCCTTGAAATGTATATGTCTGACTTATGTACGATACCAGCAAACTTGGCTGGATTACCAGCAATAAGTATTCCTACAGGATTAAGTGAGGAAAATCTTCCTTTAGGTGTTCAAATAATGAGCAAACCCTTAACTGATATGTCATTGTTAAGCTTTTCTGAAGTTATTGAAAAGGAAGTAGATTTTGATACTTCCCCTAAGGGCTTGAAGAAATAATGAATTTAAAGCCAACAATAGGAATTGAAACCCACATTGAATTAAATACTAATACAAAGATGTTTTGCAGATGCAAAGTGGTTGATACCGATAAGCCAAACATAAGTTTATGTCCTACATGTATTGGCCTTCCTGGCGCACTACCGGTACCAAATGGAAAAGCAATAGAATATATAACACTTTTGTCGCTGGCCACTGGATGCACAATAACAAGAAAAGGTATGTTCCACAGAAAAAATTACTTTTATCCAGACCTACCTAAAAATTATCAAATATCCCAATTCGATTTACCTGTAGGGGAAAGTGGAGAGTTGCAAATTATTCTTGATGGTAAAAAAGAGTCTGTTGAGATTGAACGAGTGCATATGGAGGAGGACACTGGGAAGTCAACACATAGTGGAACAGGAAGAATTGATTCTGCAACAAGTACCGCATTAGATTTCAACCGCTCAGGTGTTCCATTGGTAGAAATAGTTACAAAACCAGTAATTCAATCTGCAAAAGAAGCTGTAGCTTATATCGAAGAACTAAGACAGCTGTCTATTGATTTAAATATAAGCGAAGGAAAATTAGAAAAAGGAAATCTAAGATTCGATGCAAATATTTCAGTTGCACCCAGCGACTCAAATGAACTTGGAATAAAAGTTGAAATTAAAAATATGAATTCACTCAGGTCTCTGGAGAGAGCAATTGATTATGAAATATCAAGACAAACTAAAGCTTATTTAGATGGTGAAGAAATTATTCAAGAAACAAGACATTGGGATGAAGCAAGAGAATTAACTTCATCAATGAGATCAAAAGAGGGTAGTGCTGACTATCGTTATTTTTCAGATCCCGATCTTCCAAATATGATTTTAAGTGAATTGTTTATAGAAGATATTAGAAATAATCTACCTAAATTACCAAGTGAGAAGAGAAATGATTTAATGGAAACAGGTTTAGATTTAGATCAAGCAAATATATTAGGGAAAAGTGACAATTGGATTAGAGAGCTCTACTTCAATGTATTTGATAACACAAAAGAACATTCCTCAACCTATAATTGGATAACTGGAGAACTTCAAGGTCAAATGAGAAAATTAGATATTAATTTTCCTCCTGAATGGTTTTCTGCAGAACTTCTTTCAGAAATTATAGGCTTGATAAAAGAAAATAAAATTTCTTTTACATCCGGAAAAACTATTTTATCTGAAGTGTTACAAAAAAATATTTCAGTTGATGAAGTTGCAACTAATAATGACTTGTATCAGGAAAATAGTGAAGAAAAAATAGTCGAATTAGTTAAAAAGGTAATCATCGATAATGAGGATATAGTTGAAAGAATAAAAGAGGGTGAAGACAAATTGGTTGGTTTCTTAGTTGGCCAAGTAATAAAAAATTCTGGTGGTTCTGTTAACCCAGGGATTGCAAAAGAACTACTTTCTAAAGAGTTAGATTTATAAACTGATTAACAATTGTTGCAGATAGCAAACCCATCAATCCAGCACCCAGGTCATCATAAAGCACACCTAGCTTACCAGGATAGTTTTCAAGGTCTTTAACAAACTTAGGTTGTTTAAGTATGTCACTAATGCGAAAAACGATAAAACCAGCAATTAATGGAAGTAGCCTAGATGGAGAAGCTATAGAAACTAGGCTCATTCCAACTATTTCATCTAATGTTATCCAACTCGGATCATCATCTGCATACTGATCATCAACAGCAAAAATGTATATTAAAACTAAAACTATAAATAAAATAGATAACTCGAGCACATTTAATTGTAGAAAATAAATTATTAATGTAAATAAAAGTGATGCCAATGTTCCACCACCTTTTTGATCTCCAAAAATAGAATTCCAAGTGATTCCCACACCAAAACCTGAGGCAATAAATCTTTTCACAGTTGAATAATAGTATTTTTTATAGCTTCATTTATAAAAAGGTGTAGTATTTGTTATTAATAATGGAAAAATCAGATTTTATATGGCTTAATGGTGAATTCGTTAAATGGGAGGAGGCAAATGTTAGTGTTATGTCACATACCCTACATTATGGAACAGGTGTGTTTGAAGGAATCAGAGCTAGAGATACTCAAATAGGTACTTCCATATTTCGACTTACTGACCACGTTAATAGACTTTATGAATCAGCCGATGCCTATAGTCTCTCTATCCCATTTCAAAAGGAAGAGATTACACAAGCAATAAAAGATTCGGTACATCTTAATAAGCTATCCTCAGCGTACATTAGGCCACTTGTATTTTTTGGTGAAGGAGAAATGGGGCTTTTACCACAAAATGTTCCAGTTTATGTCTCAGTTGCAGCTTGGAGTTGGGGTGCATATCTTGGAGATGATGCTGGAAACAAGGGTGTTAAAGTGTGTATATCTAATTGGAAAAGAATTAGTCCTCAAAGTTTTAAACCCTACGCAAAAGGAGTTGGTGGCTATATGAACTCGACTCTAGCAAAAATAGATGCTGTTAATAGTGGCTATGATGATGCAATTATGCTTGGAGATAATGATTTAGTTGCAGAGGGCAGTGGTCAAAATTTGTTCTTAATTAAAGATAGAAAAATAACTACACCTCCAGTTGAAACAGGTGCATTAGGAGGAATCACAAGAAAAACAGTTATTGAGATAGCACAATCACTGAGCATTCCATTAGAAGAAAAAAACATAACTATCGATGATTTAAAAAATGCTGACGAACTCTTTTTTACAGGTACAGCTACAGAAGTAGTAGGTGTTGTTTCAATAGATGGGGAAAATATAGGGTCTGGGACTCCAGGAGATGTAACAAATTTGATAAGAGATAAATATTTAACAATTGTTAATGGTATAGATAGTGACTACCACCATTACCTTACGTTAGTTTCATGACACAACAACCAAATATTATTCCTGGTTCTCAAGGATTAATACAGGACATGAACCTACCAGTCCCAAGATCTCTAGGGTCAAAAAAAAACGTTAGTAAGCTTGTATCCCCATTGGAAGAAGTTTTCTCAATACCAAGTCCTGATAGTGGTTATGCATTAAAACTTATTAAGCAATTCAAGCATTTATGGGTTGACCACTACAAAGGTAAATTAATTTCTAAGATAATTACTAACTTGGTTATTTACCAAGCATCTACATCAGGAAGAGCTCCGACAAAAAGTGATGTCATTAAAGTTATTGAAATTTTAGAAATTACTGAAAACAATTTAGGAAAATTAGATAAAGATACATTAAAAATCTGCAGTGGAGAAAAAATTCCTGGGTTACATCTATCAGAATTATTTAGCTCAAATTAAGAAGATAAAATATAAAACTTATACACTTGGGTAATGAAGATAGTTAGGGCAAAATTTGAAGGTGATATCTTTTATGGTGAGTTGACTGATGACCAAGTACTTAGATATGAAGGTTCACCTCTTGTGGTTTGGGAACCAACTGAAGAAAAATACCACCTAGATGAAATACAACTCTTATCTCCAGTATTGCCAAGTAAAGTAACTGGTGTTGCAAAGAATTTTCATAAGCATGCTGTAGAGTTAGGCGTACATGATTATAGCGCCCCTAGAAATCCAGTTTTCTTTAACAAGCCTTCAACATCTGTTATTGGAACTGGAGAATCAATAATATACCCACAAATAGCTCAACATGTTGATCATGAAGCTGAGTTAGCAATTGTCATAGGAAAAATAAGTAAAAACTTAACTCCAGATAACTGGTCAGAACATGTTTTGGGAATTACGATTGCAAATGACTTATCTGAGAGAGTACTTCAAGGACAAGATGGTACATTTAATGGAAACTTCACAAGAGCTAAAAGTTTTGATACTTTCTGTCCTTTAGGTCCTGTTATTCAAACTGATTTTGAACTTAGTCCTGAACTTAATATTAAATGTTTTGTTAATGGTGAACTTAAACAGGATGGAAATACAAAAGATATGATATTTTCAATTGAAGATATTGTTTGTTTTGTAAGTTCGATTATGACACTTTTACCCGGTGATGTAATTCTTACAGGTACTCCAGAAGGAGTCTCTAAAGTTGTACCCGGTGATGAGATTACAATTCAGATTGAGACAATTGGAACTTTAGTCAATACTGTAAAATAATGAAATTAAGAATTGCTCCTTCACCCACTGGAAAATTACATATAGGAAACGCAAGAACCGCTCTTTTCAATTGGTTGTACGCAAAAGCATACAACGGTACATTTTTAGTAAGAATAGACGATACTGACACTGAAAGAAGTACGGAAGAATTTAAAAATGATATTATTCAGAATTTCAGATGGTTAGGTATTGATTGGGATGAAGGTGTCGATGTAGGAGGCACTCATGGAGAGTATAAGCAGTCACTACGTTTTGATAGATATCAAGAAGTAGCTAACCAGTTGTTATCAGAAGGTCATGCATATGAAGATGATGGTGCTGTAAGGTTTAAAGTTCCAGATGATGGTTCTATAGAATTTAAAGACTACATCAGAGGTGATATGTCTTTTAATTTATCAGATGTTGAGGATTTTGTTATATTACGGTCTGATAAGTCACCAACTTACCACCTTGCTTCAACAGTAGATGATATTGATTATGGAATAACAATAATTGCTAGGGGAGAGGATATATTGTCTTCTACCCCAAAGCATATATTAATAATGCAAGCTTTAAATTCAGACCTTCCTGACTTCTGCCACCTTCCTTTACTTTTTGGCCCCGATGGAAAGAAATTAAGTAAACGTCATGGAGATACCTCCGTTGAAGCTTTCAGAGATAAAGGAATACTTCAAGAAGCAATGTTTAATTATCTTTGTTTATTGGGCTGGTCACCCGGCAATGATCTTGAAAAGTTTGATTCTGAATTAGCAATTAAAAAATTTGATTTGCATAATGTATTGCCAAATTCTGCAATATTTGATGAAAAAAAACTACTTTGGTTAAATGGCCTATACATTAGAACAACCAGTGAAGAAGATTTTCAAACAACAGCTATAAATCAGATTGAAAAGGATATTAGTAGAAATCTTTTCACAGATGAGTTAAACAGGTTGACTAAAATCTTACCCTCTGTACAAGAAAGAATAGAAACACTAAATGACTTAACTCCCCAAGTTTTATTTTTACTTGACGAACCTTTTGTAGTTCATTCTGATGAGTGGAATTTAGTTAACTCAGATGAGGCACAAAGCTATCTCGAATATATTAGAGAAAAATTTAAAGGCTTAGAAGTTTTTTCACTTGAGAATATAGAGTTGATAATGAGAGAAACTTTAAAAGAATTAGATTTAAAAACAAAAGTAGGTTTTCAGGCAACACGAGTTGCAATTACTGGGACAAAGATAAGCCCACCTTTATTTGAGTCTATATATTCATTAGGAAAAGAAGCATCTTTAGCTCGTTTAGCTGAAACTATCGAAAAATTGTAACAACTAATAATCAAAATACTTTATTCTTAATATTTATACGGCCCCGTCGTCCAGAGGCCTAGGACGCTGGGTTTTCAACCCAGAAACGCCGGTTCGAATCCGGTCGGGGCTGCAATCTTTCGGGGATGGTGTAATTGGCAACACAATGGGTTCTGGTCCCATCGTTGAGGGTTCAAGTCCTTCTCCCCGAGCAGAGGCCCCGTCGTCTAGAGGCCTAGGACGCTGCCCTCTCAAGGCAGAAAC
>Ga0222718_10001059_pt1 | contig 27705 bp, 57 predicted proteins | sample C33_27DmetaG_FD_165045 | JGI IMG/M metagenome (GOLD analysis project Ga0222718, IMG submission 165045) | Estuarine water microbial communities from San Francisco Bay, California, United States - C33_27D | ecosystem: Environmental > Aquatic > Marine > Unclassified | place: USA: California...
AAAAAACAAAAAAAACTTTAATTTGCTTCGTTCATTTTTATAGGCATAATCAAGTAGTTTATACAGAAAACGCCAGATTTTTCTTTAAAAAAGGTATTATACCAAATAATAAGTATCATTATCACATAATAATTAACTCTCCTTGGCATTCGACTAGAACTTTGCCAGAGATACCAAAATTTGATAACGTTCAAATTTTAAATGGCCACAATAAAGGATATGATTTTGCTGCTTTTGAGCAGTCTTTAGGTTCTGTAGACAGAGATTTATACGATAGATATATTTTTATTAACGATACATGCAGAGGTCCTTTTCTGCCAAGTTTTATACCAAATAACATATGGCCTGATTTGTTTTTGCGAGATATATCATCAAAAGTTAAAATGGTTGGGCCAACTTGGTTTACTCTCGAAAAACACCCTTGGTTACAAAGAGAAGGAGTTCGAGAAGGAAGAATGAATCATATTCAAAGCTATGCGTATGGCACAGACAGGAAAGGGGTAGAGATATTAATACAGAATGGGATTTTTAACTGCAGAGACAGAAGAAAAGCAAAAGTTGTATGTAACCACGAAATAAGAGCGGGGCAGTGTATTATTGATGCAGGTTATGAGCTTAAACCTTTTGAGTTAGCTCAGTATAATAACGAGCGCCACGGAGACCTAGTTTATCAAGGTCAGTATTTCGGAATGACACATAATCCGCTAGAATTAATGTTTATTAAAACAAACAGAATAAATAATATACAAGTTCAGAATTATACCGCTTGGAGCCTTAATAAACCTAATTAGTCATTTATTTTTTTCCAAATTACGTTGTTATTATCTAATTCAGAACTCCAAATCATTAATCTTTTATAAACAGGATATAAAACTATCCCCATCCACTTAAAATATAATAAGTTGCTTATTGAGTCTCCAATGTAATAAAATAATTTACTAAATATTAATTTCATAGTGTAAATTACACCATGAATGAAAGAGAACTACTTAAACAATGTATGGAAAAAGACAGAAAGATTGCAGATCTTCATACTCTAATAGATACTCTGCAGACTAACTTGAGAACAGCAGTAAATTATTTAAGCAAGGAAGATAGAGAAAAAATAGAGAGTGTTCAGAGTTATAAATGGTGTTCTAAATGGACAATAAACGATGAATCTTGATTTTCAAAATTCAAAAATAGAAAAATTTCTTTATATTGAGTGGAATTCATGCGCTAGAACTGGAGGAGGGGGAGTTTTTCATGTCCGTCATTTTGTTCAAGAGCTGGTTAGATTTTGCTTAATGGAAAACGAAGGTAGGGCAATCATTTTTTCAGATCGATGGGTTTTAAATTCTCGTCAACATTGCCCAAACATAATTCCATTTATTGATTTTCGCAATCTTTATAATTTTAACGATACAGCGGGTGTTTGCTCTAATGGCAAAGAAATAAAAGTTTTTTTTGACAAAGAAAGAGAGTTTCAAAACTCTTTTGCAACTTCGGAAAATGTTGCTTTGCTTGCAAAACCTCGTGCATTTAAACAAATTAAAAAAAATAACCCTCATCAAGTAAGTTTTCCACGAAGACAAAACATTAGACAAGTGTTTAAAGATTACAATTTTGTTTTTTGGGGGAATTCCTGGACTTCACCTTCAAAAAGCAAACTTAAAACAAATTTATTTGATGGTCCAAATCAAAGACTTGTAAACTTTTCAAAACAAGTGATTAAGAATTTGGGTTCGGATTTTTATGCAGTGCATTTGCGCATGGGAGATTTGGCGCAAATAAAACAAATTGTTAAAAATTCGGGAAACCCTGAATTTGTAGCTAAGGCAATTCGTTACAAATTTCCAGCAAATTCTAAAATATATATTATGACAGACGCCCCCATAAAATACCTTACTCGCATTATCAAAGCACTACCAGATTATAAAATCTTTCACAGGGGTAGTTTTCCAATTTTTAAACAATTATGGCGAAGAAATAGCTTTGAATTGTTTGTGTGCGAGACCTTTATTTTCAATAGAGCAAAATTAGCTCTGCAAAACAGAAAACAAGCATCCTCTCAGAGAGTAATTTCTTTGCAATGGCTATTTCATCGTCGAAATCGATTCTAAAATAAAAAACCATGTTACTTTCAGAAAAATATAAATTAATTTGTCTTAACCCGCCCAAAACAGGTTCTTTTTTTAGGGAACTTTTATTCAAAAAATATAATCCTCATTTAGGTTTCTTTTCTGGCCATGGAAGGCATGCCAATCTAAAGCAAGCTGTATATTTTTTGAATCGAAGAGGTCTAAAGCCTGAAGATTTTTATATTTTTACATTTACAAGAAACCCTTGGGTGAGGGCAGCCTCTTGGCTAGATATGACCTTAAATAAACATAAACAAGAGCACATGACTTTTGATAGAATTTGTCAAAGATTAAAAAATTGGGCAAAATTTGGTTTGTATACAAATCCTGATTGGGGACTTAATGTTGATTTTATAGGTGACTGCGAACATCAAACCGAGCAAATCGCACAGCTTTTTGAAAAATTGGGTATACCTCTTCATATACCCTATAAGAGACTTAATAGGTATATGTCAAATAAATATAAATGGACAACGAATAAAAACGACATATACAAAAGCTTTTACGAAAAAGATCCAGAAGCAATTAAAAAAATAGGAAACATTGAGCGTTATATTATTGATAAGAAAAAATACATATTTGAACTTTAAGCAACTTATTGCATGAAACTTTGCAATAACACTCCAGCGATAAAATGCTTCTTGAGAAGAGAATTTGTTTCTAACTCTGAAGATATACCTAACCATTTAAATTGTGTAATTTTTGGTGTTCACACAATTAAAAATCAAGCTATGACTTTTGTAGCTATGATTGAAAATGGCGCAGTATATACAAAGCTACCCTTACATGCCTTTTGTTGGCTCAAGGAGGCTCCACAAAGAGACTTATCATTTTTAATGACTTACGACTCATTCAGCTACTCCAATAGCGTTATTGAATACGATTACCTCAAATATATGAATTGTAAGTTTTTTGATGAAAATAAAGAATTTCATCATGGTCAATACATGTTTACTCTAGAACCTTATGGCTCAGATCGTGCAGAAGACCCAAAGTTTTATAAACCATTTCATTTTATAAAATTAAAAGAGGGAAATTTTGCCGCACAACCAACAAATAAGATCATATGGGATGACCATATAGTAAATGATAGTGTAAAATTTATACCTAAACCCAACACAGAAATATATAATGTAGAATGAAAATATCTTTAATAGGAAACTGTCAAACCATGGCACTAACATGGTATTTAAAGCAGTTAAATAAAGACTTTGATGTTAAATGGATTCAAATACATGGTGAATTAGGTAAAAAAATAGAATCAGAGTTTAAAACCGAACGGTTTGCGGGCAAAAAAATAAGTAAAATAAAAAATGTACAATGCGGAATAAAAAGACTGCAAGTGTCAGACTTTGTAATTTTCCAATACCTGAGACTATATACTAGCCCACATTACAATCACAAAGAACTTCAAAAACATGTCCGAAAAGGCAAATTAATCTCAATTAGTTCATTTTTTTATGAACCAGAAGACCCAGAGCAAAAATCGCTTAAAGGCATGATAAAAAGAGCGAAAAACCAAAACATTGATGTTCCTGCTCATAAAATCATAGAAAAACATGGTTCTAAAATCACAGTGCAGAAAAGGAACCATCCACATGTGTTTTATTTTCTAGAACTTGTTCGCGAAATTTGCGCAAAAACAGGCTGGGATTATTATAGTGACGACCAATACAATCAATATTTAAAAGAAGGATACCCTTTTGGGTAAGGCATGAAAATATTTTATGACCATGTAATTTCTAAACAAGCTGATACAGACTTTAATTATACTCTTATTTCTGCTTGGGTTGATAGTGGCGAAGAGGATTCGGCTTTAGCTACGGGTTGGCTACCTACTTACTTTTATACTGATGATTGTGAATTTTCGAAAGAGAGCGAGGTAAATAAACGTCAAATTTGGTGTCAATTAAGAAGCACAAGAATCGAGTGTGAAAAGTTTCGCGCGAAAAGTAAGCATTTAAAAGCTTTAAAATTAGAAAACTTTAAGTATCAAATAATAGAACAAAAAGACATATACGGAGATTTAAATGTTCTATCTACCCTTTATCAAATATACAATAAATATGTCGCCTACAAAAATTATAAAGACATACTAGATAAAGATGGTTTTATTAAACATATCATTGATGATAGTAGTCATTTTATTTTATTTATGATTGATGATAGAATTGTAGCTTGTACTGCGATGCAACAATTTGGTAATAGTTTTGTTTCGGGATTGTTTTTTTGGGACTATGCAAATAAAGAGTTATCTCTAGGAAATTTATCTAATCATCTCGAAGTTGAACTCTCAAGAAAGCATGGTTTCAAATACTTATACATCGGAGTGTATAGCGAAATACCCTCTCAATACAAATCTTACATTAAAGGAGTGCAAGTTTGGACAGGGAGAAAATGGATGTCAAATAAACGACAATTAATAAATATTGCACAGAATGATTCTAATAGCAATACATTAGAAGATTTTGTGGATTATAATAAGTTTCAAAAATTATTAGAGTTTTAATTAAACTCCAGGAGGTCTAAACTTATAGTTAAATAATTGTATATCTCTTTTGTATATTTTACTTACCATTTCTCGAGTTTCGAGAGTATAATAATCATAATAAGGCTTGTGTTTATTAGCATTTTTAACGGCTAATTTTGTTCTAGGAACATTAATAATATCACAAGCTTTGTTAAAATCATTTTGCAAGTTTTCGAATCGAATGAAATGAATTGATTCAATGGGTACAAATTTTGAGCGAAACCAATTTATTTGTGGTTTATAAGACCACTCATTTGCTCGATTAAGCCATTTTTCAAAAGTCATGTTACCATTTACAATTCTATACTTCTTATCCCAAAGCCAATGAGATACTGCTCTTTCCCAAGGATTTCTCACACAACCAAAGATTTTATATTTTTTAAGCCTATGGCTATCGTAAGATCTCAAACAAGCGTGTTTCCTAAAAATCGGTTCTTCTGCAGGTTCATGTGCATTACAAAATTGACGCCATGATAATGCATTATAATTTGCTTGATTTTCTGCTATTTCAAAAGTATTCAAAGCAGTTTGACGGAATACTTCAAAATTTCCGTATTTTTGCCAAGCAGATATTATAGTTGTAGATGCAGTTTTAGGAGGCGTAATTAGTATGAATTTTTTTTTAAGGCTAAACATAATATAATTATATTATAATTAAATATACACTTTCTTGATTAGGATATTTATTTATTTCAATAAATTCTCCTGTTTGTGGTTCAAATATAAACCATCCTTGATTTGTGAAAACTATATTAAGCATATGCAATTCTCCTTTTGGTATGCCTCCAAATTTGTGGTTCTGAACAACGCAAATAAGACCTACGGCTGGAGCAGTATCATGGTTTGATTTATAGCTTGCAACATTCATTAATGATTTATACAACATTGCAAAATTATCACAATCAAGAGTTTCATTTTGATTAATGGGCATTATGCCATTTTCAAATTTCACCTTCTTGAACCAATTATTAAACTTTCTAAAGAAATAATAATCAACTTCCTGAAACTTACTATCAAGCAGAACAAACTTAATGTCTGTGGGTATTTTTGTAGAAACAGAATTTCTACTTAAACTTCTATTGAAATAGTATCCAAATTCAGCCCGAGTCAAATAATTAACCCTCTCTGTTTCTTGTATTGGTATAGACTTAATTTCATCGAATTTTGTGTCGTAACAACTATTGACCATTAACAATATTATAAATAAAAACAATTTCATTTCTTTTTAGCTCCTTAGAACTTACCCAAAAGGAAAACCTTCTGCCAAGTATTGATTGTATTCTTCATCAGAATAATAATTCCAACCCGTTCTTTTGCAAATTTCTCTTGTTAATTCCAAAAAATATAAAGTTTTAGGATGATATGCAGTATCTGTAGCCATGGCATCTATTCCATGTTTTTCTATAATTTTATGGGGTTGAATATCTAGATTAAACTTTTCCGCCCTTTCTTTCATGCCTAGCAAACCAGTTCTTTCTTCGTATTCTTTATTGTCGGTCAAGGCTGTCGTATAAGTATTTACACAATAAAAACAACCCACGGATGTAAGTTTAGCATTGCCTCCGTATTTCTGAATATCTTCATAGTTAAAATCTTGTATTCTAGACGGACGAATTGGTTGATATATGATGTAATCAGAATCTAATAATCGAGCTTGTGCTTGTATTGCATTTTCAATTGTTGGAACATGACGATCATCACGCCCACGTCTAGGAACAAATGGGCAATATTGAGATTTTGCCCAGCAGCCCATTCCAATATCAGTCCATATATATTGCACATCAAAGTGACTATTAATTCTTTGGAGGTACCAAGCTAGACCTTTTATTTGACAATTGCCTATTAAAGATATTTTCATTTCTTTTTGCCTCCATACATAAATTTTAATGCGTTAATATCACAGACATCAAGATCATTAGTTTTTTCAGCTTCCCACTCTTTTAGTTTTGGAAAGAATTTTGGGTTAATTGTGTCTGCCCTTCCTCTTTTAATCCTTATTTCCCAATCTTCATATGTCTTATTGCGATAATGGTTTACATATGCCACATCTGTTGCTCCATTAGCATTAAATGGACCGCTGAATAATTTTCCATTAGTATTTACAATGGGTATATTTGAGTTATGAGGTGATTCCATTCTAAACATAGCTTTTTGATTCATAATAATTTTTACATGTTGGTCGAAATGAGCATTTCTATATTTAAATTGCTTCAAAAGAGAATTGTATTTTCTTTTATATCGACCTCCAGACCCAAACAGAACCCAGTTTAATGCAATTCCATTTTGATTTATATGCTCTCTAATCAACTCTTTGATATTGTTATGCTTTAATAATGTGATAAATTCGTCACAATCAAGAAAAGCGACCCAATCAAAATATCTATTACTCCTGACAAAATGATTATATGCGGATACTTGCATATCATTTCCATCAAAGGGTATTTTAGTTAGATAATCTTTCTCCAAGTAAGAACATCTCCAATTATTTTCGTACATAAAAATTTGGTCAAAACCTAACTTGCGATTATATTCCAACCATTCATCTAAATAATAATCTTCATCTCTTGCTATGCAAACCAAGGCTACCTTTATATCAAGATATAATTTTTTTGCGCAATTCCACGTTAAAGATTTTAATTTTTCTTCATTCATTTGGCAATTTATTTTTGTATGGGTAAAATTACCCAGATTTTTTAATTAATCCCAATTTCCTTGGGCAACATTACGACCATCTAAATTTGACCAATCTATGGAAAATGGATCTTCATCGTCATCTTGCCCAACAAATTCTTTACAGATTTCGTCTTTTTGGTCCTCATATAATTTTGCATGCATTCTCTGTCCCATCCATAGACCTTCTAAAAGCAAAGCTCTGACTGCTTCAAGGTTATAACTTTCTTCTTTACTACATCTATAGGCTTGCTTTAGCACATTACATAATGTTCTTTTATCGTCAAGCGGGAGTTTCATTTCTTTTTTCATTTCTTCACAAATTTCTTTTGTGAAAGGTTTTGGCTTATATTTACTCATACTATTATATACACATAAAAATATAAATTATTAATTTTTGCTTGACTTTATTGACTTTAAATGACAGAATAATACAGATGAAAATTAAGTTAGGAGTAAGAGGAAGTTCGGACGCAATTAATCATATTCTTGTTAAAATAGATGATTTAAACTTGATGACTACCGAAAACTTATTTCTTTCGGGAGAAGAGTACAGAAAGAAAACGGGCAAAAGTATCGTTTCATTGCTAGATTCTTTATCTAAAGACCATGAAATATCTATTGGCGCAAATATCGTTAATGATATAGAATCAGAATTAAAGGTTCAAGGAGAGCTCCAAAAATATATAAAAACATGAAAAAATGGGTTAGTATTGGTTTTTGTTTGATTGTGTTTTATTTTATAGGGACAACAACATCTGCTCCAATGAAACAGTCTGTTGTATTGCCAATATATTCAGAAATACAAATCAATTCAATTCCGTTCCCCCTTAATATTGGAGGTATGTATCCTTATGTTGTTTGGGTAAATGGTAAAAAGGTAAACCTTAAACCTGGAGATAGTTATAAATTAGCTGTGGCTCTAGGTTTACCACTTAATCCTCCTCCAACAGAAGATATGCACAACGGGAAAGGTTGGCTGCATGAGTCATTAGTGCTAAATGCAAATTAAAAATAAATTAAATGGATGAAAAAGATTTGCCCGACAATGTGGCACCAAACCCTCATTCTCTTCCTTATGCTAGTAATTTGGGAGCTCCTGTTATTAAGCCCGACCATAGTTTGGGCGGTTGGAAAAGTGGAGCAGTTCATAGTGCAAATAAGCATTATGATGAAAGATTCAACAAATTAAAAAAAGAATTCCAAGAATTATATGATGAATTCAAATGGAATGAAATAATCTTTAATGCTGAAATGAGGTTTAAACCTGTTATAGGCAAAGAATATCATTTATATCAAAAATCAGATGCGAAATTTTACTTGACTTTATTCGCTCCACATGAAAGAATGGGTGGAGATGAAGGTTATCAAGGTGCATTTATACTAAATTATGACAATAGATGGGAACAAATAAATGAAAAATAAATTAAATATAATTAAAGAAACTTTTTTATTCATTGGAATTTGTTTTGTCTTGATTTCTTTACAAATATGGTATCTCCTTACAGGAGATGAATAAGAAGGAAGGGGGAACTAGATAGAGGGTGCATAATATGAATATATTAGAATTAATTAATAACAATGTTAAAATTCATGTCGATACATATCTTGAACTATCTGGATTCAGGCATCATCCTAAAATAAGTGCTGATAATAATTGGATGCACGATTGGAGCGAGGTAGAAGAAATGATGGGCGAAGAATCGCTTGAATATATTGAAGCATATAATTCAACCTTAAAACATTACGAGTCTTATGTGGCTGATTTAATACAAAAGAGAAATGGAAATACTGACAAATAATATAGAAATAATTGATGGCAACTTGCTAAAGATGCACTTTCATGGGTTTGATTACATTGCTCATTCTTGTAATACGCATAATGTCATGGGTGCAGGTATTGCTCTTGATATAAAGCACACTTACCCCGAAGCATACTCTGCTGATTGTCATGCAATGATGGAAGGTAAAAATGTTTTGGGAAACTTTAGTTTTGCTTGGACGGATGCTACCCAAACGAAAGGCGTATATAATATGTATACGCAAGATAAAATCGGGGGCAAACGAGCAGTTAATTATGAAGCATTTTATACCGCATTAAATCATGTTGCCGATCATATTGAATGGCAAGACAAACACGATGATAAAACTTCTACTTTTGGTTTGCCTTATGGAATTTCTTGTGGTCTTGCGGGAGGCAGTTGGAAAATTATTAATGCAATGATTCACGATTTACTAATAAATAGATCGTTCAAAACGTGTATTATAAAATATGGATAATGAATGCGATTTAATTCTTCCTGAATTTTGGGATCCTACAAATAAACATAGGCAGTATGGTTTTTTTGCAGAATGCTCAAATGTTCTTCATGTAATCGCAGATTTTTTTTTAAAAAATGGGCGATTGCCTGATTCGATTAATTTTTCGGATATCATGCCTTTATACAAAGGGCTTAAAGGTGAAGATGTTTTTAGTAAATTTTTTACTCAAGACTTAACAATTAAAGTTGAGCGTATTATTCAAAGCAGTTTCGTGAATTACAATGATCATTTAAAATATTTTGATCAAACAAATTATGAACTTCTAGAACCTTTTGTTAGTAGATATTTTAAACCATCTTCTCAGGTTATGAGTCACAAAAATGATCTTTTGAAAGAATATCAAATTAACCCATCTAAAACTATAGGAGTTTATTATCGATCAACAGATAAATCTGTTGAAACAGGAATTCCATCGCATGAAGTTATGTATGATAAGATTAAAAAAATACATGCTATTTATCCTTCGCACAGAATATTAATAGAAACAGATTCGCAATCGTTTTTAGATTATCTATTTTCAAAAAAAGATATAAACAAATATTTGTTTGCTTTTAATAAAATTGCGCGTTCAAACCAAAAAGGTCAACAACTAAAAGGTATGCATCTCACACAATCGCCCATGCAAAACCAAAAAGACATGTTCCATTTGTTTCCTGTTTTTTTGATTCTGTCTAAATGCGATTATCTCATTTGTAATTCTAGTAATTGCTCTTGGTGGATGATGTTGTTTAGAGGGAAGCCTACAAATATGTCTCAGTATTTGGATTATAGAAGTCGCAGAGAAAGAAAAGCGGGTGTCTTGCTAAAAAAACCTTGGAGAGATTATGGGCTTGAAAAACATAAGTTAGTTCTTCCTGCACTTGATACTTATAACAAGTATGGTTTTTTTTCAGAATGTACGATTATTCTTGTTGAGATCATAAAATTTATTAAGAATAGTCAGCGACTGCCATATTTACTTGATTGCTCAAATTCTCTAGTTCTATATAAAGAATCAGTTGATGATGATGTTTTTGGTGAATTTTTTATTCAAAACCGAAAAATTGAATTAGACCTCAACATTAAAAATGTTAGTGATTTTGTAACGGTTTGGGATCAACTTAAACTTTATAACAAAATAAAATTTCATTTATTAAACCCAATAATCAGAAGATATTTTCGTCCATCTAACCGAGTCGTGAGACGCAAAAATTATTTCTTGAGAAAATATCAAATTAACCGATCTAAAACCATAGGAGTTTATTATCGATCAACAGATAAATCTGTTGAAACAGGAATTCCATCGCACCAAATCATGTATAATAAGATTAAAGAAATACATACTTCTTGCCCTTCGCACAAAATATTAATTCAAACGGATTCTAAAAACTTTTTAAATTATTTGCGTTCAAAAAAAGATATAAACAAATATTTGATTATTATTAAGGAAAATATACCCCAAAATAGATTGCGAAGAAAACTTAAGAGTGAATTGCCTCTGCATCTTAAACGCTCGCCAAGCAATAACATGCAAGACATGTTTAATTTATTGCCCGCGTTTTTGATTCTGTCTAAATGCGATTATCTCATTTGTAATTCTAGTAATTGCTCTTGGTGGATGATGTTGTTTAGAGGTAGTCTTAAAAATGTTTCTCAGTATTTGGATTCAACAAATCAAAAACAATATATGAATCTTCCACCACCAGGAAAGCCAGGATGGACAAATTTTTCTTGACAAATTTTATTTTTTTTAATATCATATTTACATGATGGAGTTTGAAAAAGTAATGGGAGACATGAGTGATGTCAATGACGAGCTTGACATTTTATTATATGCAGTAGGAGATAGTCGGGTTCGACCAACAGATGATCAAATAATGAATATGATTATTGGAATCAAGGAAATGCAAAAGTTTCGTTACCTTCAACTTCAGGATGGGTACGAAAATCTAATAAGGCAAATAAGAGATAAAGAAATAAAAGATGAAGACTTGGTTTTTTAACATATTATTTATTATGTCAATTTTATTGGTTAGTTGTTTTTTAGTATACCAACTATAATGGAAGACAATTTATATATAGCACCCAAAAGCAAATCATATATTTTACAAATATACAACAAAACAAGCAACGAAGAAATTATTACCTGCGAAGATACATTACAAAAATTATTAGATTTTACGGCAAATCTTAACAAAGAAAGGTATTCTTTCAAAATTATAGGAGCAGATATTTACTTATACGAATCATGATGGAAAAATGGGAAATCGAATATAGAAAACACGCAACAGAAATTCATGTTGTTTGTGGTTATTATTCTATATTTATTGGAGAGGGAGATACTCCCGCACAACTAAATCAAACCTTATGTATTGCAAATGTGATTGTGGAAGCATTAAATAAATATGAAGAAGAATGTCGTTATCACGATAAAGGAACTAATGCTCATTTTGATGAGTTAGCGGAGCCAAATAAATGATTACATCTATTATAGCTATGATATGTTTGATGCTTCCAAGCATGATTTTCGGATATTGTTTTCGTTGGATGCAAGAAGAAAAGCGAATTGAATCAAAAATCAAATCAAATAAACAAGAAAACATTTTACCATCTATTGATAGGGATTACCCAATTTACAAATAATAATTTAACAAATAATAAATATAATATATGAATGATACGGAAGAACAATCTCTTGTAGCTTTTAGAGCACTACAAAAGCAAATAAAGGAGCTTGAAATGGAGCTTGAATGGGCAGAGAATCAAACTCCTGACGACTATAAATTCATCAAAAATTTGGAAAAACAAATTGATGAACTTTATCAAGAATTAGATGCAATCGGTTAAGCTAAAATTATATGGCAAATCTGAGATAGTTAATATCAAATATACGCCAAAACAAATACGCAAAAGAAAATCTTATTTTTTCTGGAAACCTATTGTGGAAGAAACAAAAAATTTGCCAATCAAATATAGGCAAAATATAAGTTGTCAAATATGGCAACAACTGAATGATTCGCACAAGTTTGGAACTGAAAAGCAATCAGGGTATGAGCTTGAAAGTTTAGCTTTTTGTTTATTAGAAATAGAAGGGAAATATAATGGATAATTATTCAATAATTGAAGGTATGATTCGTCAAAGCACAGACAATCCAATAAGTCAAGGAGACAAGAAGGCTCGCAATCCTTTTTTGTTTGCAGAAGGCGAAGAATTAAGAAGGGCAATGATGGAGAGAATATATAAAGGGGCGGGATACCATGATGAAGACCAAGAGTTTTTTAAGAAGCTAATTGATCTCATGCACTATGTAAATTTTCTTGAACATAGATTAGAAAAAATAAAGCAAGAAGTAAACGATTCCTGCAAACATTTATGAGCGATTTATCCGTATTCACAAATATTATGTACTTGATGGGAGCGTTCGCTTTATTTTTTTATTTATTGATTATATTATTCAGTCAAAAATAAGTGAATTATTCATCAAATAATGAATTTGAATATGCTCACCAAAAGGGATTAAGCAGAGGCTTTGATTTAGGCTGGACATATAAAGGAAAGTTTGATAGAATATTGATTGAAGAGTTGATAACAAAACTAAATAAAAAACTAAATAAAATAAAAAATCAAAAAGGTATAACTGCAATTAAGTTAAAGAATCAAATAAGCGTCTTGAATGACTTACAAATTGCAATGTTAAAACATCCAAATAATAGAGAGGGAATATCAATTAACTTTTGGTAATTATGAAAGAAATAAACTTAAATGAAAAAATTTTTCTGTACGATAGAGTAGATTACTCAAAACCTGCTCCACATCCACTACTTTCACCAAAATCTATTCGGATGACCGAGAACGAAGCTCATTCAAGAAATCAAGGTTTCGCGTTAAACCTTACTACTCAACGATATATAAAACGAGAAGCAGTAAATAATAAATAAGCCTTGACAACAAATCTCTTTTATACTAGATTTTGAGCATGACAAATAAAAGAGGACGCAAGAAAGGTTATACTCCCTATGTAGATATTACCTATCAAGACTTGGGAGAATACTTAGGTACTAAAGGTATAGTAAGAGTGAGTCGATCTTGGCTAGAGTCTTTAGGTTATATTATTCTTGAAGACCATCAAATAACTACTCCCAATGTAGTTTTAGAAGAAAAACCATCAAATCAAATAGAAGAGGATACTAAAATTGAATACAAACTTACACACTTTGAATAGGCATAAACGATATTTTCCCGATCTTATCGGGCAAGAAGCAGTCAAGAAGAAATTAGCTTTTTATCTTGATGCTTTTGAAGCTACAAAATTATCTCCATTTTTATGTTTAGTAGGTGCAAAAGGTTTAGGTAAAACAGAATTTGCCAAAGCCTATGCAAGCAACCTTCATAATGATGATGGTAAAGGTAGGGCTTTTCTTGAGCTAAATTGTTCAACTATCAAAAATAATGAGCAGTTTTTTGAACAGATTTTCATGCCTATTATACATGATAATGAAGTAACTATTTTGTTTGATGAGGCTCATGCTTTACCTAAAGATTTGACTATGGCTTTTCTGACTATTTTCAATACAGAAAAGAACAATAAGAAAACATTTGCTTGGGATGGTATGGACTTTGAATTTGACTTCAAGCGTCAGACATTTATATTTGCTACAACAGAGAGCGACAAGATTTTTCCGCCTCTGAAAGATCGTCTTACAACCATTGATTTCGAGCCATATACTCGAAATGAATTGGCAGAAATAATTAAGGTTTGTTTGTCAGATATTTCTTTTGACGATGATGCTCTTGAGAGCGTTGCCAAATCAGTACGCAGTAATCCTCGCAATGCAGTTATGCGTTCCAAGGAGATTAGCCTTTATTGTGCGAGCAAACATAAGTCTAAATTTACCCAAGAAGATTTTGTTGAACTTTCAGATGCAGTAGGTATTTTACCTCATGGTATTTCTTATACAGAACGACAAATACTTACTATTCTTAAAGAACATGGTAGTTGCACATTAACTGCTTTGTGTGCTAAGTTAGGTTTAAGCAAAACATCTGTTCAAAAGGATCACGAAATGTATTTACTGAATAAAAATTTTATTGAGATTGATGGTAAGCGTAAAATTACTGCTGATGGAATTAGAATATGCGATTTAGCAAATAAATAAAGGAGAATCATGCAAACATACAGACAAATTCTAATAGAAGAGTTGCAAAGATTAGTCAAACAAGAATCATTTAATGCGAGTCATGCAAAGGACATTCTTGAATTATTTGATGATGAGATTGAAGATGGTCATAGCGATACGACTGCATACAACAAAGCAACGCAAGACATTGACAATGTAAAAAATGGAGAATGGGATTTATGAATTATACAGAAGAAAATGTAATTGAAGTAGCACAAAAAATTGTTGACGATATGGATTTGGATGATCTTATGAGTTATGTCTACGATGATCTTGTGGCAATCATGGACAAAGATGAAGAATTATTTCATTGCAATGTAGAACACTTTGATTTATGAAGTACGATGATCCAAGAGAAGACATTGTTTGGAGATTAAGAACTATTCTTAAAGCTCAAGACATAGACAGAGAAGAGGCATACCAAATATTGATTTCGTTTGACAAAGGCGTGGAATTAGGTCAAGATAAAATGGAGTTATATAAAGTTGCAGATGAAGCAATAACTAAATACGAACCTAGAGAGGATAAATAATATGCAAGAAATAATAGATAAAATATATGAGCGTATGCAATTCTGTGCAGACGCACAAGCAATAAGTCAAGAAGATGAAAATAATTACATTCTTGAGTTGGCTTGCTTGAACGAAGTGCTAGATCAAATAGAAGGTTTTCCTTGGGAGCATCTTGAAAATGAGTAATGTATATAATATAGAAGTACCATTCACCGAACAAGAACTGCAAGAGATTTTGCATGAAGATAAATCATTTTCTTGGGTTTTCAATACAAGTGAAGACGATAATATATGCGTAAATGTAAACATTTTTAAGGAAGAAGAATGAATATAAAAACTTATGAAATAGAAATAAGTAGCAAGACCTCTCGCACTTATCATATTGATGCAGAATCAGCAGATGAAGCGATAGAGAGAGCTTTTTATGAGCTAGACCATGATTGGGAAATAAGTACGGCATGGAAGGACGGAGCAGAGGTTGAGAGTTGTGAGCCTTATTTTCTCGATGAAAATGGAAAGAAGGTAGTGGGTACATCACACATGAATGATGATGAATTCGGTGCTTATATTCGCAAAAGAAATAAAAAGTCTTGACAAATTGAATCAACTTGTCATTATAGAAGCATGAAGACTAAAGAATATATTATCAGCATACCACTTGGTTCTGACCAATTTTGGAGCTTACATTCGGGAGAGTCTTTAACCTTAAAATATAAAACAAAAGAAGATGAAGATGTGTCGGTAATAGCTAACATATCTTTTGAAGATGAAGATTGGAAGGATTTTGAAAATGAGTAATTATTTGAAAGAGTTAGAAATAAAAGAGGATGATAATGGAAACTTATACTTTACTTTGCCCGATGATCTGTTAGATCGTTTAGATTGGCAAGAGGGAGACGACCTAAAGTTCGTGGAAAAAGATGAAGGATTTATCATAAAAAAAGTTAAGTATGAAAATGTCGAAATAGATTTATCAGAAGATGATTTATTTTCTCTTATGCAATTAGCTCACGCACAAAATATAACTTTTAACCAACTCGTAGAACAAATAATACAAGAAAGAATAGAAGAATGAAAGACGAAATCTTAGTTGCAAAAAAAATTGTATCAAATAAAGTTGATCCATCTTATGTTGTCAAGTCTGTCCACCAAGCTCCCTTGAGCCTTTTGTCGAGAAGAAAATCGCTCGATAGTGTTGATATTCAAGCACTTAACGATTTAGGTTTCGCAATCGCATATAATGAGCTTGACGAGTACGGAAAAAAAGTTTACATTAAGCACAATTTGAGAACAAGAAAGGAAACTAGAGCGTACCTAAAATGAAAGACTTAATAATTTTTATAGAGCAAAGAATTCATGCTCTTGAACAAATAAATATATCAGATCAAGAATCGGAGCAAAGACTAATTCTCGAAATAAGTTGTTTGCAACAAGTATTAACCTTCGCAAAATCATTACTATGAAATTAGAATTACATTTACATGATAAAATTCATTCAGTTGAATCGCAAGATCATCCTGATATAACGGAAATGGCAGAGCTATTCAAGGGTTTACTTGTGAGTGCAGGTTTTCACCCTCAATCTGTTGATAGTTTATTTGAGCTAGATTCTCAATGGTTTACAGAGGCAGAAGTGAATTTGTGTCAAGCGTGGAAAGATATGCAAATTGATGAATCTCTTGCTTCTGAATCAAGAGCCTCCGAATCTCATATCCAACAAGAGAGAGATAAGTTAGTCGAGGAGTATCAAGATAATTTATATAAAAATGATATAGACTTAAATAAACTAGAACAAAACAAAATTGATTTCAATGAAGCTGAATGAAGAACAAAAGGAAGTCCTACATAATTATGAATGGGATATTATAAATAACGATGATGGAAATTGTGCATGGGTTAGTTTTACTCCCGAAGATGGTAAAGTTTTCGGAGAACTTTGCGAGCAATTTGGCTTGACAGGAGACGAAGAAGATATTAAGCTCTTAGTTGTAGCAACAAGAGAAGGAGATTGAAATATGAACAATAAAGAGTTAATTGCACTACAAAATGTATTAGATTGCATGGATCATTACTTATGTATTGACCATGTGAGAGACGAATATCACGAAGAAGATTGGGAAGATTTACAAAGACAAGTAAAACTTTTGAATGAAATTTTAAGAAAGAATCCTATTGAATCAGATAGACCTTTTGAGAGACTAAGATTAGTATTTCCAAATGAGGCATTAGAATATGAGAACTAGAGCAATTCAAACTAGAGAAGAAGAGCCAACCATAGATGATATGAAATATGACTTGGCAGAACTAGAGGCAATGAACTTAGGCACAGAAGATTTGATAGAAATTCTTCTTTATGGAACAGAACCTCTTGATCTTATGGAAGAAAACGAAATTAGAGAACTTTGGAGAGAAAAGTTTCCATATAAAAATGAATTTTGAACAAGCATTAGAATTAGTTTTAAGAGAAGCAGAATCTTCTGCTCTTGGAGATAGTAGCGATCCAAATAGCAAAAAAATTATGATTGCTATTGATGTCTTGCAAGGATTTTATGAAGAATATGGTAAAGTCTTCAATGAATTTACTTTAGAAAATATAGAAAAAACAAAACAAACAATAACCAAATATGAATATAGAGATGAATAATAACATTAACTTTGATTTACTTAGGCAACAACGAGAAGAGCTTTTATCTTCAATTTTTGATAATGAAGAAAGTTCACTTTGGGCATTGGTGGATGAGCTTGATAAGATAATTTTACTTGAAAACACATAAAATAGGATGAGTGAAGAAACAGAGACTTCTACGAACGAACACCTTGAGGCAATCGCAAGCGAATTGTCGAGATTGAATTCAACTTTGATGTTGATTACTAGGATTTTACGCAACAAGTAAAAAAAAGTCTTGACATCACTTGGGACTTATTCATAATAGGAAACATGAATGAAACAAAAATTACAGAATCAAAAATGGCAAAAAACATCGAGGACTACCTTGATGGTTGCAGTAAACAAGAACTAATTGATCTTCACAACTTCATCTTTGGTGAGCATATCTCTGATATAGATGATGTAGAGTGGGGAGAATAGAAAGGAATATAATTATATGCAAAATTCAGTAAAATCAATTAGTGAAGTTTATTCTTCAGATGTAGAAGAGTTCTTTTATACAGAGGGGGACATTCCTGTCAGCGAAGGTCAGTTGGTAGGATACGATGTTGAACTTGAAGATAAGGTAGAGTTAGTCTTAGAAGAAGGCATCTATTGGAATCTTTCTGATGAATAGATGGTCAGAACTTAATTTACTAGGAAAAGTATTGTATGTAAATACACTAATCAATCTTGCATTTGCCTTTATATTAGCTTCTCAAGGCAGTTGGTTATCAATCTTCTGTTTGTTTGGGGCTTTTATAGGGGGAGTTGCAACTTACGCAAATAAATATAAACATTATTGAATAAAATAAAAGGAGAAAAATATCATGTACTTTGAACAACAAAATATCCAATGGAATAACTTTAACCCCAACAATATCTTTTTCAAGAAAGGTATATTGACCAAGGGTCTTGAAAGCGAATTGAACTTAATTTCTTATAAAACTAAAACAGAGTATTATAAAGATTATGAAGTGGGAGTATTTGTTCAGTTGGTAAACACTAAAGAAGAGTTTCCTAATGCACATATCAATTTTCATTGTAAAAATCCAACACAAGGAATTACTCATGCACAACAATTAGTTCATGGTCATCGCATAGATAATTTGGTTTATTTATATTCTCACCACTTGAATTCAAAGTGGGGAAGAGATGCCCAAGGTAATTGGAAGCGTATATTTGAAGGCGATCCAAAACCTTTGGATGAAGGCTATGGCATTGAAATGCACAACATGACTGCATCTTGCCCAAGGTCTTTTCAAGAGCAAATTCAGATTGTCTTAGCGGTTCGTAAGTGCTTGGTAGAGTTGATTTTACCTCACAACGAAAAAAAGATGTTGACAAAGGTAGCTTAGTACCATACTATGATTGAATAACAAAAAATCTTAAACCCAAAAAAAATGATTATTGCACAAGAAAAAAGTAAACGAGTAGTACAAAGCCACGATTTTGAACAAGTCAACTGCACTATTGATGCAGAGGATATGCGTTATGTAGCATCTTTGCTACGGAACAATTATTCTAATCCACCTCTTGCAGTTGTTAGAGAAATTACTGCAAATGGTCTTGATGCTAACTTAGAAGCAAATTCTAACAGACCTATTGAGGTATCTATTCCAACCAAGTTTAGTCCAACTTTTCGTGTTCGTGACTTTGGTGGTGGTTTATCTCAAGAAGATGTATTTGGATTATATTCAAAGTATGGTAAATCTACCAAAAGAGAATCTAACAATTATATTGGTGCATTTGGCATAGGTAAATTTGCTCCATTATCTTATGGAGATAACTTTACTTGTGTGTCGTATCATGGTGGAGTCAAAAGTAGCTATAATGTTTTTGTAGATGACAATGACGACACAAAAATTGTTAAGTTGCATGAAGAGCCAACCAATGAACCAACAGGTTTATCTGTTGAGGTTGCTATTGCAGATACAGATGTAGACAAGTTTCGTGAGATTGCTCAAGCATTTTTCCGTTTCTTTTCAAAGGAAGAAATGCCTAAATTTCTTGGAGTTGGCGAAGACGAAGAGTTTCTCAAGTCCTTCAATATTGCTTTAGAAGACAAAAAGAAGAGTTGGTTTATTATTGATGATGCTCAAGATTATTGGAGTCGATCACATGGTCAATCTCACGCATTTATGGGTAGAGTTCATTATCCAATCAATACTTCTTCTATCAATTTTGAAGCATATCTTGACGAAGAAAATGTCAATGCAGTAAAAGAGTTATGTCAACAAGCAAATCTTTATATTCGTTTCGACATTGGCGAATTGAAACTACATCATAGTAGAGAGTCGCTAGAGTACAATAAGTCTACTCAAAAGGCAATCATAAAGAGAATTGTATCTGTTTATAAAGATATTCAAGAACTAGCAAAAGAAAAATTATCTACGGCAGATTGTTTATGGGATGCAAAAGCAAAGTATGCTCAAGTTGTTAATGCTTTGCCTAACTCTTTGCGAGATGTATTCAGAAATTCATTCAGTTGGAATGGTATAAAAATACAAAGTTCTGCTTTCAATAGACCTTATGGTATGCACGAAAATCTTTTGATTACTGAATGTACCAAGCGAGAGGATAGTGCAGTTTCAGATGGTTACAAAGTACAAAGCCAAAAGACTAATAGGGTCTTAGCTTACAACGAGAGCGTTCTTGTTGTGCAAGACCTTGCAAGTTCTCATGGTAATGCTTTACGAGCAAGAACTTTGTTCAATCAAGATTCAAGCCTTGAAGCAGTTTACATTGTTCATGCAACCGATGGAGAGGCAGAAGATCATTTATGGAAAGATGTAGATGGTTTTCGTTTTGACTTAATTTCACAAGAAAATATATATAAGACATCTCAAGTAGAAAAAGCAAAATTGCAATCGGGTACTAGAGCTTCGGGAGAAAGTCGTCAAAGTGTTCCTACATTTATATTTACTGATAGAGGTTACAACAATGCAGATAAGTGGGATAATGGCGAGGATCGTACAGAACTAGAAAAGAATCTCAAGAAAGGTGAAAAATTAGTATATATTAGCATATCTAACTATAAGCCTTCAGATACAGAGTATGATCTTGATGGTTTGTGCCGTCAGCACAAACATCTCACTAGGTTACTCAAAGAGCTTAACAAAGATGTTTTGCCAACCTTGTATGGTATTCGTAAAGCAGATGTATCTAAGCTAGATGATGCTCAATGGGTATCTTGGGACGAGTATCGTATTGAATTAGCTAAATCTCTTCTCGTAGAGAACAAAGAGTCTCTTGAAGAAGCAGAAGTAGAAATAGCTTTTATCGAGCATAAAGCAAAGATGCTTAATTTTGTTAAGATTGATAACATTTTCTCTAACAATAATTTCACTAAATATTGTGCTAGATTAGCTCCAAATCATATTGTTCGCTTTGTTCACTCTATTGCAAAGAAAAACAAAAGAAGCAATGATTCTCATACTCAAATTCTGTACAACCTCAAGCAAATGGTGAACAATGTAGATTCTGCATGGGTAACAAAGAATCTTGGCAAGCCATACGATTACAAAAGGTTTGATGCGTTGTGCGAGCAGATTGCTGAAGATTATCCAATGATTCCTGTGCTTGACAAGCACCAATATAGTTGGAGCAACATGGAAGAGGAAGGCTCAAAGATAATTGATTACATTTTACTATGTGATAAAGTAACACAACTCTGATAAAAAAGAGTTGACATATAAGAACTAATATAATACTATATATACATGATTGAAAAAAATACTATGAAAATACCATATAACATTAGCGAGGATTCCATTACGATCTTTTACGATGGGAAGCCTCATACAATAAGAAAAGATAACATGAACTTTGCTCTCGCTCGCAAAGCATTGTTAGAAGCAAGATATGATGATGTCGTTGGCTTCTTAGATGTTACGAGTGCGGTAGAAAATTTCGTTCAAGGTGACATTGAGGTCAAGGATGAAGTTGTTTACTACAAAGGCAATCGTTTGCATGGTGTAGTTGTTGAAAAATTACTAGCAATGCTTAGAGAGGGCTTGAAGGATTCTGCTCCTCTTGTAAATTTCATTACGAGATTACAAGCGAATCCTTCTGCAAATTCAGTCAATGAGCTTTATAGCTTTATGGATTACAAAGCGTTGCCAAGCACTCCCGAAGGTAAAGTTTTGGGTTATAAAGGTGTTCAGAAGGACTTTTGGAGTAGCACAGGCAATGCAGATACCATTGTTGTTCAAGGCGAAACCAACGAAAGACATCAGATTTTGAATGAGGTTGGTGCAGAAATCGAGGTTGCTCGCAGATGCGTTGACGACAACAAAGATCATCATTGTTCTTTTGGTCTTCATGTTGGTTCATACGATTACGCTAATGATTGGGCGGGTTCTGAGGGTCGTTTGTTGGTCGTAGAGTTTGACCCTCAAGATGCAGTATCAGTACCAACTGATTGCAACTTTCAGAAATTAAGGGTTTGCAAGTATAAGGTAGTTGCAGATATTACTGATACTCGCAAAGAGCTTTCTAAGCCTGTTTACGAGGCTAATAAGCCTATCTATGGATCAAACGACATAGAGGTCAAGGAAGACTACGAAGGAGACGAGGATTACGATGAGGATGAATGGGAAGATGATTCCTTGAGACTTTCTATTCGTAATTACATCGAAAATCGTTTAGAGGAAGGTACAAATCCAACACTCAAACAAGTGCAAAGTCGCATGAAGGGTGAGCGTTTATCTTGCATGGAGATTGCAGAAATCGCAAGATATTTAGGTTTCGTAGTCGAACAGGATGATGATATTCCTTATTCTCAGTCGAAAATTACAGAATTTTGATTATAATACAAATATAAATTATGAAAACAACAGAAAATAAACTATTATTGGTTAATGCCGTTGAGGGTGCTAATGATGCACAACTAGATGCAGTATGGGCAATCCTCAAATATCGTGAAATTGGAATCTATCGCAAAGTTGCTTCAATTAGTGAGGTTTTGAATTTGAATTTCGATGAAGTGGTTGCGGATTTGCCTTCTGATGAAGATGGTCGAATCTTAGATCATAAGACAAGACATTTGATCCATGATGCGTTAATAACGCAAGTAGATCATGTAGAATAAAAGCAAGCAAGAGCCGATTGTAAGGTTGGGGTTTCTTTAGGATCGGACTCTACTCGTTTCGTCATAACTGCTCCTCATCATGTTTCGGTTCATGGTGGGGAGCTTTTTATTTGGACTAAAGTAAAGTAATTTTCTACTCGCATAGCTCATAGAAAATCATTATTTACTTATATACAAAATTATATACACAAGAAATAATTCAAAATATAATTCAAAATAAATTTCTTTTTTATTATAAACTATTGATTTCCTTTGTATTTGCGATAATTTGAAATGATTTCGACTTATTCATTTACAACTAATCACATACAACCTTAATACAAAGAACATATAAGAAGAGGATATATAAGATATATACAAGGAATAATACAAATAATAATACAAGATAAGAATTAAGATTATGTGTTTACAGAGTCCACGCCTTTTCTCTTGCGATTAAGTGTGTCGGCAATTTTATTCAAAATTATATAAAATAATATATTTGTAATTTTTTTTTGATTATTTGCTATTGACTTAGTTCATAAATAATATAATATAAATAACAATAGAATAAATTATGATAAGAAAACTAATTAACTTAATTCAAAATAAAATAAAATTCGGGCGAAATAAAAAGAGATGTAAAGATTGTGGATGTGGTGGATGCGACAAGAAAGAAGAACAAATAAGAAATAAATATGGATTTCCTTCATATATAGGAAGTAAATAATATAATGAAACTACTGCACTTAATTTTATTCATTTTTTTATGTGGTTGTGGCAATGATCTATGCGTTGACGACAAATGTCCAAATAATCATGACGCTTGCCTATCATGTGACGACAAATAATTTAACGCATTTTCGCATAAAATCGCCGATTTTCAATGTTTTATCTTGACTTTGGCGTTATTTCGACTTAATATGATATTATGAAAACTGAAGAATTGAAAGAACAAATAGTTGAATCTCGCTTACAACTTGCCTTAATAATGAATAATCTTTACATAAAGTTAGATAATAAAGAATATAAAGAAATAGAATCAAAAGTAAAACAATTACATTTATATGACTTGAATGGCGAATTTGATTTATCACTAACTGAAACAAATAAACTAATAGAAGAACTAAATAAATATGAACATGAATGAATTCTGTAAAGGTCTTGAGGACTTCGCTAACAATATGGAAAAGCTGGAGAACGAACATAAAGCATGGTTCAGTATAGAAGAGAATACAGAATTAGAAAATAAAAAAGAAGATTTCGCAAATAATGTTATATTTTGGATTGATTCAAATTGTAGTAAAGAAGAAAAAGTAGAAAGAATAAAATGGGAATATAATAATATGTTTGATTTTTTAGTGCAAATAATAAATAATAATGTCGACAAATACAACAACTTATAAGCCAAATAAATACATCAAAAATCTTGTTCAATCAGATGGATGGGCAGAAGTTATTGGCAGTTTAGGCAGAGAAGACCAAATAACAATAGGAACTCACGGCAAAAATAAAGAAGATAATGCCAAATATATCAATACATTAGGAATTGGCAAAGCTGAACCTTGTGAAGGGGTACAAAACAAATATGATCTTGTAATTAGTCATGTACCTTTCGCAGAAAAAGCTACGCATCATCAAAAAGATGAATGGATGTTTGAATTGGGTCAAATAAATAACTATTGGAGCTGGATATGCGTATCAGAGAATCACCCTCTATTTGAAGGACTCATACCAGAATCACCTAGAGCAAAAGGATTTTCTTGGTATTTGATATAAAAAAATTTATAATTATATAATAAAATATATATTGACTTTTATTTTGTATAGTTCATACTATATATTATAACAATAATACTTAACGAAAGGAAAATTATGCGAAACGCTCAATGCACAAGAAATAGTTCAATTATGACCAAAATTAGCAATGGAACTTATGTTCAAAATGCTAGGTTCAGAGATTATGGTTCACTTCCCGAAGATATTCCTAATTGGGACATGAGGGCAAAACGCCATGCACAGGTCTTGAAACAACTCCAAACGGACAAGGCTAAGGCTCGGTAAACAATCCGAGGTGGGTGGCGAGTGGTTATGGATATGTTCAAATAATACAATTACATCGACATATATAATAAATATGTATAGAGAATAAACATATATCAAATAAATAAGAAATAAATATGACTTAAATAAATAAAAATTCAAATTCAATTAGCGGCGAAATAAATATTAGTGTAAGTCACTGCAGGGCAACACTTTGTGCAAATCGCCAGGCGAATTTAAAAAGTCAAGCAAAAAGTTTATAAAAGTTAGGGGTTGACAAGTCGAGTTAATTATACTACATTATAGGTATGACAGATTTTATTGCAGACATGAAAGCATCTATTGCCCACCACGAAAAAGAGTTAGCATCTCAACCTCGTAAAGGCATGATGGTATACCTAGATAAAAGCACACCAATTCTTGTGCAGTACGCTAGTGCAGATAGTTTCAATCACGCTAAGACAATTACTTCTCGCAAGGGTCAGCAATCTTGTCTTAGAAATGTAACACCAAATGGAGGAAAACTACAATGATACTAACACAACCCGAACAGATTCAACAATTCAGAGCAAGAACCTTACTCAGAGGCTTGAAGCTAGAAACTTTAGGAATGACCAAAAGAGGGCAATCTTGCTATAGCATTATTAAGGCAGAATATGGTCTTAAAGGTAGCAAACAAAAAGTTTACGATGAATTCAAAAAAATCCTTGACATGAGGTAGATTATTACTATGATTAAGACTATGCACCGACTTGACAAACTCTATAAAATTGATTCTCTTGGCAAGCTGAGAGAATGGACGATGGTAATTGATGGAAACGCTTTCTACGCTGAGAAGGGTTTAGTTGGAGGTAAAATTCGATGCGATAAACCAACGACTGCAACTAGCAAGAATGAAGGCAAGAAAAATGCCACAACTGATGTTGAACAAGCATTAGTTGAAGCAAAAGCTAGATGGACAAAGAAACTTAAAGAGGGTTATGCAAAAACCCCTAAAGAAGCAGAGACAACTGCATTTTATGAACCCATGCTTGCACAAAAATTTGAAGATAGACAAAAGGAAATCGACAAATCTTTTTCAGATAACATTGCTGTATGGAGTCAACCAAAACTAGATGGTATTCGTTGCATCATTCGTTCAGAAAATTGGGAGGTTGTCGCTAGAACACGCAAAGGTACAAGAATTGATATGATTCCTCATATATGTAAGGCATTGAGAGGATTCTTCAACGAGTACCCTAATGCTATTTTGGACGGAGAGTTGTACAATCACGATTTGAAGCACGACTTCAACAAGATAGTTTCTCTTGTTCGCAAACAAAGACCAACGAGAAGCAAAAGCGAGACAGAAAAAACATGGGAGAAAAAACTGAGAGCATATGCAGATAGGCTTGACGAGGCAGAGAAATTGGTTCAGTATTGGATATATGATATTCCACGATTTAGCGAAGATTGGAACAATGAGTCAACCCCATTTGCCTCAAGAATGTTTGACTTTCAAGGTTGCTATATGAGCATGGATGATTCAACACAAGATTGCATAAAGTTAGTGCATCCTACATCTTGCAAGAATCACGATGACTTAGATTTGTTTTACGGAAGTTATGCAGACGAAGGATACGAAGGGCAAATGGTAAGACTAAATTGCCCCTACGAAAGCAAAAGAAGTAAGAGTTTGCTCAAACGCAAAGAATTTCAAGATGCAGAGTATAAAGTTGTAGACATTGAAGAAGGTAATGGAAACAGAGGGGGAACTGCAAAACATTTGGTGTGTTATTGTCCCAAAGAGGATAAAACTTTTCACTCTAACATAAAAGGCTCATTTGATTATCTTGCAGAGATTTTACAAAACAAAGATGATTACATTGGCAAACTTGCAACAATCAAATTCTTTGAACTAACTCCTGATGGAGTACCAAGATTCCCATATGCTATTGCATTTAGGGATTACGAATAAAAACAACTAACCCATGCTAAAATGATTGACCCAAAAAAAGTAACTAACTATAACAGAACCACATCCGAACTACAAGAATTCCTTTTATTTTGTGTGTGTGTCGCGGGCAAGAAGAGTACTATAGAAGCACCTAAACTTGATAAGTTTTTGAATGCACTTAAAGTAGAATACGGAAACCATGAGCCATTTGCTCTTGTTAAGCTTGCATTAGATGATGATAACCTCATGGATATGATGCAAGAATATAAGATTGCCCCATATCAACAAAGATACAATAGTTTTGTCGATTTGATTACGAAACTTGATTGGGAGAATCTAGACGAGTCTACGCTTGATCAATTGCAATCTGTACGAGGTATCAGCACAAAGACTAGTAGGTTCTTTCTTACCCATTCTGTTGAGAAGTTTGATGAACCCGTGTTAGATACTCATATCCTTAGGTTCTTAACTGATTTCGGTTACAAAGATGTGCCAAAGTCAACTCCTCAAAATCCAAAGGTATATGAGAGATTCTCTAAACTATTTCGTAGCATTGCTAGATTTGAAGGTAAAAGCGTTGCAGACTTTGACTTGGAAGTATGGACGAAGTATTCCTACGGAAACGCTTGACAAGATAAACCACAAAAGATATATTACTATTATGAAAGTTGCTAAACAATCCGTCCTTGGTTTTATG
>Ga0222718_10001061_pt1 | contig 27668 bp, 35 predicted proteins | sample C33_27DmetaG_FD_165045 | JGI IMG/M metagenome (GOLD analysis project Ga0222718, IMG submission 165045) | Estuarine water microbial communities from San Francisco Bay, California, United States - C33_27D | ecosystem: Environmental > Aquatic > Marine > Unclassified | place: USA: California...
AAATAAATTATCCCTCCATCCCGAACATGAGAACATTCATGCGATCGCGTTCACGCAGGGAATCACGCAGTCGATCACGCAGGCGATCACGCAGGCGATCACGCAGGCGATCACGCAGGCGATCACGCAGGCGATCACGCAGGCGACGGTGATTATGTCAATGCTGTTTTATTCAAGGTGATAAAGATCATTCGCCTAGTATAGTACACTCTAACTTAGACGAACCCGAAGCCCTTCTCGCCCTCCTCGCAGCTCAGCAGCTGCACCTGCTCGCAACGAATGACTGGATTGGCCTTCTCCGTCAAGTAAATCGCCTCGAACACCACGCGGGCGCGGATCTCGCTATTCTTGCCGATCTTCGATATGTTGATCTTGTTGAAGCTGTCCTTGCTGGACTCGGCGTCGTAGCACTCGACATTTGCGACCAGCACCTTCTGGCCCTCGCGCTCGGACTCCTTGGTGACGATCTTGAGGCGGATCTGGGGATCGAACTCCACCTTCTCGCCGCTGTCGTCGACCTTGGACGGGGTCTTGACAAAGGTGCCGAGGATGTACTTGAGCACGCCGTTGCTGGTGTCGCTGCCGGCGTTGGGCATCCAGGAGCTGAAGTTGTCGCGAAGCGCCTCCAGGTTGCGCGCGTCCCAGGCACGCATGGTGGCGAGGAAGGCGCTCTCCTTGTCTTTGAACGTCACGTCCAGCGAGGCCTTGCTCTTGCCCTGGCCGGCGTGCTGGTAGACGCTGTATCCCCAGCGGGAGAGGCAGATGGGGGTCTGCAGCACGATGGGCACGGACTTGATCTTGCCGCTGGACATGGCGAGGCGGTAGCTGCACTCGACCTTGCGGCTGTAGGATGTCTTCTTTGGAGCGGAGTACTCGATGTTCTTCGGGTCGAAGCGGTACTTCTTGCCAGCGTGCACCAGGTACAGGGTGCTGTTGGTGGGGGCGTCATTGACGTCCTCTTCGGGGGCGGCGTCCGTCTTCTGCTTCTTCATGGCGGGCTCAGACATGGTGGTGGCTTGCGATGCAAAGGTATGCGGTTGTGGTGCGCGGGCTTTCAGTTTTTTTGCTGCTGTTTGTCCTCTGTGGACAAAGATGAGATAATTTTGGTTTCCCGCTGAACGCAGCCCACTCTTTTTGAAAAAATGGGCGGGACATTTGGTATGTGTCCACAGTGGACAACTTTTGTTATCTTGTTGAAGGTAGACATGGGCGTTTCTCGACCGCATTCTTCCGCGATTGCGCGCCGACCCAAGCTCAGGCGCTCTACGCATCTACACTGCGCCGCCTGTGGGCGGTGCATTCCCGACTACGCGCGCAAGCAGTGCACATGCGGCTGCACGGAGCTGGTGAGTCTGGGAGAGGCAATGGGATCGGCGATTCAGGCTTCGGGAAAGGCCTTCGTTCGCCAGCTCGACCCGGCGCGCGATCTGCGACTCACACGTCAAGAGCTGCCAGTGTCAGTCTGCGGACGATGCGGGTCCACATAATGTATTTGTGTTTATTGTGTGAATAAATCATACCAGGCTAAGCGCAAACAAGCGACCTCCTCGTCGTTGCTGACCGACTGACATTTTTTTCTAATGGTTTGTCACATCATGGCCTCCAAGCTGAATGTCAATTCGCGCCTCTCGCTTTTTCCGATCAAGGACCACGAAGCGTATGCCGCATACAAAGAAATGCAGGCTATGAATTGGATTGCAGAGGAGGCCGACCTTGCTGGGGATAGGAAGGACTACGAGGCGATGTCGGAGAACGAAAAGCGACTCATTCGCACCACGCTTGCCTTTTTTGCTGGCTCAGATTCGATCATCAATGCCAACCTCAGTACCAACTTTGCGAATGAGATAGAGGGCCTGGAAATAGCCGCTGTCTACGCATTTCAGCAGATGATGGAGATTGTCCACCAAGAAGCGTACGGGCTGCAGCTGGAAGCTCTTATCGAGAGCAAGGAGGAACGGGAAACGTTGTTCAAAGCAGTCAGAAACAACGAAGCCATCAGAGCAAAAGCCGAGTTTGCGTTCAAGTACATGAACAAGGACATCTCGCTACCGAGGAGGCTGTTTGCATTCTGCATTGCGGAGGGGCTCCACTTCCAAGCATCTTTTGCCACTCTCGCATATTTCAAGACCAAGAACAAGCTCGAGGGCGTGACCAAGCTCAATGAGTGGATATCGAGGGACGAATTTAGTCACTGCCGGTTCTCCGCCATGATGTTTAAGCGAGAGAACAACGACGACATGAAACAAGGGGACGCCGAGAAAATCATGGCCGAGGCAGTTGCAGTCGAGTCCGAGTTTATCAAGAATGCGCTAGACACTGGTGTTCTTGGTCTCAACGATAGGCTCATGATCAAGTTCGTGCGCTGCGTTGCTGACAAGATCATGGTTCTTTGTGGGTTCAAAGCATTCTACGGCGACGCCAACCCGCTGCCATTCATGAATAGTTACGGCATCTATACAAAGAGCAACTTCTTTGAATCCAAGGCCACTAACTACCAAAAGCCGGGAGTCGGACAGTCAGCAGAGGATCGTACGTTCAAAACAGACGCCGATTTTTGATAGCTAGTTCTAAGTTCTAGTGTCCGCGTACAACCAGGTGGATTTTTTTTTGTTGTTCTACATAATGTTGACAAAGAAACAGAAGCGCCTACTGGAGCGCGTGAGCAAAAACCAACAACAGCCAGAGCTCTCCGAGTCCGACATTCTCCGGCGTGCCAGGGAATCTAACCACAGGAGAAACCGTTCGGAGAACGAACTCTCGAACGCCAAAAGCAACGGAATCGTCCTCACGCCCGACACACCGCGCCCAACCACGTGGACAGGATTTCTCAGCGGCCTCCTTTTCTAAATCTAAAATGAGGCTCAAAAAAGGCTCGCTCGGCCGGAAGATGCTAGAGCACGAGCTGCAGGTAATCAGGGACCGCATCCGCAATGAAGTTATTCAAGAGTTTACCGAGTACAAATTTATTCCGAGTCACCGGTGCGGGGTGCATCGCAGCATCAAATGCAACACGCTACAAAAACATCTAACCAAGTTGATCTTCTCGTTTGACGACACCAAGCGCGTCATATTCGAGGAAAACAAGGACATCTTCATTGAACGCACTGCCCGAAAACGATCAAGAGACATCGTCAGCGCCTTTCGCCTCGTAGTGAGCTCGTTCCTTGATTCATATGACTTCGACAAGGTCGAAATCATACGCGCCATCGGTGGCTGCTGCGACCCTTCGTGCATCGAGAGTGTCCCCGAAGGCATCACGCCAGAAGATAGCTGCGGCTATGTCTCTCGTCTTGGCATTGCCATGAGCCAAATTTGCAACGACAAGCGCGTCAAACGAAGCCTAGAAAATTTGCTTTCCGTTTTTACCAACGCTTTCGTTACTCTACATGAATTCCTTGACGAACGATTCGAACACGTTGAGTATTACATCGACACTACTCGACGCTAAGTTTCAAAAGCATCATCGGTATTTAGGCCACATTTGTGAATATTATGATAATACCATGGATGAAATTTATCTACTGGACATCATGCATAAGCATCCCGACGTAGAATATATTGAATATACCGAAGAGCCGTCTCCGCAGCTCAATATTTGTGCCCCGAGACTATTACAGAACTTGTACAACCTCACACGCCTCCCGAAGCCCATCATTGAAAATATTTTGCAGCTAGTGCTGTACCCTGAAGACCTTCGCGTCAACTCCATTTGCCGTCTTCGCTTCTGGAGCGAGAAGGCAATCGCTTCGTTCCGAAGCAACAAATTCATCGATCCCACCATCTCCGTGTTGAATGCGGCGCTCGAGGTGCCCATGCACCTATATGAAAAGCATGGGTTACCCGTATTCACGCAAACGTCCTACAATTACGATCTTAACGACCACGAAAAGTGCTACCGCCACTACTATGCAGACAGCGTGTGGGAGAGTCGGAACGAGTCGTATTATCGAGCCAATGAAACAATTGTGCTTTTGAGTTAAAATTTTATATTTGTTTTAATAAAGATGTTTACGGCGAAACACGTCAGCGCAAAAAACTTGTTCGACACTCGTCAAGCTCTTGCACGGGATACACTCACGAGAGGCATCTCGTTCCACAGCACAAAGTCAACCATGGTTGTAGACGTGGACGAGCCCATGCGGAACGTTATTGGAATAGATGTTGCAAGCGTCGTTCTTGCGAATCCATTCATCACAATCGTCGCGGGCAACTCGTGCCTCACATTACACGAGGATGACGGCGCTGGGGCGCCACTTACAGCGCTGGCTAACATTCACTACGTGATTATCGAGCTCGGTGATTATTCAGCGACGGAGTTAATTAATACCATCAATGCAGCCATCAAAAAGCATTTCTCCAATGACGACTTATATTTTACTTATAATATTGACACCTCCAAATGCATGCTCCACAACAAGGGCACCGATACTTTCCATGTTCCCTCCGCGCTGATGGTTGAGAATTCACTCGATGAACCAGGAATTGTCGACGTCTATGGATCAATGTGGCCAACTCTAGGCTTTGCCATCGACGCCGTGCCGCTCGCAGTTCGAGGTTCGACGGCACGTGCAGCATCGCTTACTGACGCAACCCTGCCGTCGTCCGTGCCGAACATTACCAACTTGTCTACAGAGATGAGTGAACCGATTCCGTTCGACCCCGCCGTAAATGTAGCCATAACTGGCACAGTATTTGGAAAGGAGGGAGAGAATACGATCTTTGGCATGCTGAACCTCGACGAGGACCCAGCGGAGCCAAGCACGGACTTTTCAGTTCTTGCTGCTGGCGACAAGGTCATGATAAACGGAAAATTTGGAAAACAGGTGTATACCGTTGGCGCGATTAATGGAAATGATTCGTTTACAATCGTAGCAGCCGCCTATGGGAATCCCGCTAACTTGACGCCTGCTACTCTGGTAGAGTCATTCAGCGAGATGAAAATGACGTACGTCAGTGGCGCTGGTACGGAATCCGCCGTCCTAGCCAACTACCCGGTTTCGATGCCATTTGAAATCGCTGGCAATGGCACGCTTAATCTCGAGCAGAGCTCCCTTTTCGAAGTGCCTTTCAGCTTGAGAAATAGCAAAAAGATGCTGTATTTGGTTGCGCCCCGCCTGCAAACGAATCATTCTGTTGTGAGTGCTAACTCAAAAACACAATTCGTTAAAAGGAAAGTTACGAGATACATGCAGGAATCCCGCTACATTGATCGAAACTCAAACACTGAAGTGAAGTCAGGCGCAGCGCAGAATAGACAGATGATCAGGGTTCAAGAAGAGGTGCGAATGGCTACCCAAGCGCCTGTGGAGTCACAAGTCAATTTAAACGGTGTGTTGGCGGTGATCCCCGTCGTGAGCAAGCGTTCGGTTTTGACGTTCGTCAGCCATGTGCCCATGGATCTGCGATATAATCCAGTGAGCAATTTGCGGCAGATTAAGATGCAGCTCGTTGATGAGCTGGGCGAGCCGGTCGATATGCGCGGGCGTGCCCTCAACGTAACCATCCACTTCACCATGAAGGTTCCGAATCAGTTCGGCAGCGACGAGCGTTACACTTCTCTACGTACTATGTAATTTGGCGCCAACAAAATGGCACCAATTTTGAAAATTCCCGCTCGTGGTCTACTGTGGACACATTTCAGAATTCGCGCAAGTATGCTCACGGTCAAAAGCTTCAATCATGTAGAGCAGAACGAGGCGCGCCGCGCGATTCGCAATTGTCTACTTGGCATCCGCGATGGAGGGCCCGTTCCTGCGCACCTGAAGCAAACCCTGAAGAACAATGAGCTCACGTTCGCGGAATTTGACCAGCAGATGACTGCCATGTGCTCGCGCATCTTTCAGCACGTGTACGAGAACGCCCTGTCCACCTTTTTCAGCAGCAACAACAATGGCAAGAACGCACGCTCCCTTAACAAGGACGAGTTGAGGATCTACAGACTGGCTCTCTTCTGTGAACACCTCGTGTTCCAGGCGTTCACGGTTTCCGAGGACGGCGATATCAATACCTTCGTGCCGACCGCGTCAGTCTACTCTATCTTCAAGACCCTGGCAGAGAGGACCTACCCAAACCTCATGCCTCGCTTCGTCCTCGAAATCGTCCCGGCTTATTTGCGTTTTTCAGGTGGCGGCTCAGTTCAGCACTATGTCTTCCGCATCTCCATCTTCCGGAGCGGGAAGTTTTTTGGATTTATCCACTTCGATCCATCCTCGCGCATCTACGAGTCGAACGGGCTAAGTGTGACTGAGGTGATGGGCGGCGGCAAGGAACCGCCCAGTGACTTCCTCGGTGAAGACAGAGAGTCTAAGCGAATAAGCGTTTTGTACAAGCTCTGGAAGAGCCGCACATCGGATGCAGATTATTTCATTACTGTTTTCAACTCCGTATCGGTGAACACGAGGCTGAGTCTCGCTCTGATGTGCCGGTTCAGACAGGAGGACATTATCTTGACGTTTGGAAACGCCATTACCACTACTAAATATACGGCGAAAGGCGTGGTCAAGGAGCAGAAGCAGAAGGAGCAGAAGCAGAAGTCGGAGCAGTCGGGGGCGAAGGCTCAGGCTCAGTAATTAGTAGAGTGTTTAATGATAGGTCTAGTTCGTCTTGTTTTTCCAAGTCAATGTGTACAACACCCTTCCGCTGATCCAGATTGGCAGTTGACGCTGGATCAACATCGTTCATACACACAATCGCGTATAGCAGCGCGTCAGCCACATCATCTAGTTTTGCATAGCTGGGTATGGGGTAGTCTAAGATCTTGCAAACGGTCTTCATGATCGCGATTGAATGGTTCTTGCGCTGCTTGTAACTCGTTTTCCCTTCGAGGGGCTCACAAAGACCGAACTTTGTCGCGACACCAAACTTAGCTTTGCTATGTACGAAGTCAACATTGTGGCCCATCCCAGCCAGATAGCCCAAGAGATAGTAGGAGACGCTCTGCGACTTGCCGGGGCGGTGTTGATATTCTATAAACACGGTTCCCAGCTCGAGCATGTACCGAGAGTGATACTTGTGAAGCGGCGAGAAAACTAACTTACCTTTACCGAGATCGATGAGGTCCATGCGCTCGATAGAGCACTTGCCATTCTGACTAACCATCTTCGTGATGGCGAGGTTCCTCTGCCCGCAATCGATTCCGTAAACTATGGTCATTTTAGATGCTTTACGTTGGTAAATAATTTTTGTTCGCGTAAATAAACAGGCTCGATGGCGCGACGTAAATCACGATCTCGCTCGCGACGTCGAACCAGAAGCAGGCGCAAATCAACACGCCGGTGTCGATCCAGAAAAGTGCGTAGGTCGAGAAGCCGACGGAGAATGAAAAAATCGAGAAGGAGGTCAGTGCGTCGCTCGAGCGAATGGATGGTCCCGGCGGCTCTAGGGGCGGCTGGCGTGGGTTTCGCAGCCGTTGCAGGCCATTCAGCGTACAAGAAGCACCAGCAAATACGCACGGCCGCAGCAAAGCGACGAGCAGAGGCAAAGGAGTCGATCGAGATGCAAAAGTTGCCCTCCCTCGAGGACCCTATCAAGGCCCCGCCTCTGCAACCCGTAGTGATTGACAGCAACCCATCGATCAACCAGCAAGATCGGATGCTGGAAAGGATGACAAATCAGAGGCAAATGGAGTATGCGATGCGAACGCGGGAGTTGGAGAGGCAGCTGGATTTAGCAAACAAGCAAAGAATGATTAATGAAGGCTCGGCGGAACAGAGAGCGTTTGTGGGTGTAGACATGCCCGAGGACAGGCCTCAGAAGAGCTGGGGCGAATACTTTGTTGATTTGATAGATGGGGGCGCAAACACACTGGGGTCCTTGATGTCATTGGACCAGAAGATCTACGAACGCAGGCGACAGCGAATGGAAGATTCGATTCGACTGGGCAAGGAGGTGCTCACGCCATTTGGTGAAATGTATGATCGCTACACCGATCGACAGGAGAAACTACGTCGTGAGGAGAATATCCGGAAGGATCTTGGGAGTTATCCGAAATTGTCAGCAAAAGAACGCATGCGTATATTGTATGGTCTGTAACCTATCTCTGATTTTTTTAGACGCATTAATAAACAATGGTCTGTCCGTGTTTAAGTGTTGCAAAAACCAAACGCCGCAGCACACCACGGCGACGAAGGTCCGGCCGCAAACAGTCCCGAAGAAGGGCCACGAGAACGTACAACAGCGCGACCCGCAGCCCCGAATTTATGAGTTACATTCAGCCGACGAAGGCGCTCGAGGACAGGAGCTGGGGCTTGAATCGCGTGCAGAAGCATTTTGCCGTGCAGCGTGCTCCAAATATAGCATTCCGGTTCATTTACGGCGCGGAGGAAAATGCAACATCAGAGATTATCTCGGATAAGCTACGGGGGCCTATCCAGGCGTCGAAGGCCATTGCGGACGCGCTGGATGTCGCAAACCAAATCAAGGACGATAAAAAGAAAAAGCAAATTCTTCAAAACATAGAAAAGTTCGCAAATAACAAATTAATGCGCAAAAAGTATTCCGCAAATGATTCGTTCTCATATGGATCCCTAGTCGTTGTCGTGGGATTAGCTCTTGCTTTTTCGTATAATCAGGGGCTTGACAATCAAATCATTCAATGGTTTGAATCAAACTTTGTTGCAAAGTTAAGAGAAGCAAGTGCGTATTTCATCAGCGCATTCTCGTCCCTCCTGGGAAACTTTTTCCCGCGTGGACTGTATTGGTTCAACAAAATAACAGGTCTATCTGAAGCAAGTACATGGTACCAGTCTATGTTCAATCAAGATAACATACTACTCACGCAAGCTGGCGCAGCTTTGGGAAGTGGGCTCCTAGCACTAGCGACCGGCGGTGGATCCCTCTTAGGTAGTGCTGCATTAGCATTTTCTGCCGCTACCACAGTCGGTAAGTTAGGTGATAGCGTCGATCAAGCTATATCCCCGGAAAGAATTTCCGCCATAAGTGGGTATAAGACAATCCTGTTTTCTCTCTTGGGTGCAGGTGTGCTTAGTTACACCCTATACAAGAAATATTCACAGAAATTTAGTAACCCCCAAACCGGTGAATACACACTTGAAGGCATGAAGAGGATATATGGGTCGGAAGGAGTTTCGCCTGAGTTAATAGAAATGATCAACAAGTCCAAGGACGACAAGAAAGCCTAGGCAGTAGTGTTCACAGCGTCAAACTTTTTATAGTGCAGAGAGTAAATGGATTTTCTGCAAGCACACGGCAAGAGGCTCGAGGCGGTGGTGGTGGCCGAGGAGGTAAAGCTCGGCCCAGGAGCATTGTTTGTCAACGTACAACCCGAAGAAAACAAGTTTGATGTCTACTATGTGCCTACAGAAAAGATTCCGCACGCAAGTATAAAGAAGAAAATGGAGACAGTGACTGATACTGATAAATTCATTTACGTAATTTTGCAAGACAACAAAAGGGTCATGACCACGCGCCTTGTTCGGTCCCAGAAACCTCTTCCTGTACCAACCGTCGCGGCTCCAGCACCTAACAGTGGAACGATAGACAACATCCCGCTAACAAATGAAAGGCCAGCAGGCACGATTGGTTGATAATTTTTTTTGCTAATAAAATTATGAATTACTATTCTTTTCCTGTTATCATGGGAGGAGGATTGGCGGGGCTTGGCTTTGCATCGTGGTTTCGGCAAGCGCCCAGAACACAAACAACCACACAGAGCCCGCCGTCGCAGTACTCGCAGAAGCGGGATGAGCTGATTCATCAATATCAGGGACTCGAGAACGCCCTCGAGAGCCGCAGGAACCTCCGCACGAGGATCAGGGGCGTGGTGGCGAGCCTGCTGGCTCCTAATCGGCGCAATGTCAAGTGCTCGGAAGTGGACGAGGCCAGGCGCACCTTCGACATGGGCACGCAAGCTCACGATTACCTGTGTACGCTCCGCAACGAGTGCATGCTCTCGAACGGCGTTTGTATGAGCAACGGCCAGAGCTGGCGCCACTTCCGGGCGCACGCATACCAGGAGAAACCCAGGCGATGGACAACCCCGGAGCTCCTGAAGAAGGAGGAGCACAAGACACAGTTCAAGAACGCGCGATCCAAAATTCTGGAGCACCAGATCGTCAGTCTGTACGGACACTGCGAGCCGAGCGAGCTCCCGATGGAGATTGAAAGGGATCTGTGCACGCTTGTGACTTCCCGTTCGCTCGAAAATTTCGACATTTCGTTCATGTCAGATGCTTGGAAGGATGCGTACGAATTTTATTTGCGAGAAAACTTGAACTCGTTCACAGACTTCTGGGTTCACTATGGACTAGATGTTTACGAGGGCGACAACCCCCGCGATGTATATGACATGCGGGGTAATGATTGGGTCGAAAGGGACCCGCAACCGGCAATGGAGTACTTCATTAAAATCACACGATCACGACCTTCGAGTTCACAGTGATCTCCTTGTCGCCGCGCTTGTAGGTCTTTGGCTTGTCGAGCTTCTGGCGCTTGGCCTTGAACTCGTACACGCTCTTGCTGGAGCCGTTGGTGACCTCGCGCATGCGGAACGTGTGAACGACGTCGAACTCGTTCTTCGGAAGAACCCAGCGGTTGGCCGCCTTCTTGGCCGCCAGTTGGGGCGACGGAGACGCGTAGTAGCCACCGCTCTTGGGCGCCCTGCCGTTCTCAGGAGCAAAGTTGTAGAGCCGGAAATTGCGCTTCTTCTTCTTCTTTCCCGGAACCTCGTTCTCCTTGTTGGCGTCACCGGTCTCGGTCGCGGCGGTGGTGTTTGCGGTGTTTGCGGGCTCTTCGTCGGTTGCGACCACCGGATTCACTGGATCCTCCACGGCGCTCACAGTCTTTTCGTCGTTGGTCGTCTTGGCTGTCTTAACCTTCTTGGTATAAGTACGCTTCTTGCGCTTCGGTGCAGATGCTTTGGTCGTTTTTGCGGCAGGCATTGTGGCTGCTAGTTATACACAGAGCAAAGAAATTTTGCATCGGTCATTGAACACACTAGAGCGGAGCGGGGGGTCGTGATATTGTTCGAACGGGCGTGGGGGCAGGCGTGGGGGGTAGCGGTGGCAGTGTGGTGGCGGGCACTGAGATGATGGAGAATTCTTGCGACATAATTTACGCATTGAACTAATCATGCCTCCTCTCCTTTTGGAACGACGTCGGCTCTTGCTGCGGGAGCGACGGCGACTTCAGGAGCGAGAGCGACGGCGACTTCGGGAGCGAGTCATTTAATACAATACAAGAATTTTTATCCACAGTAATAAAAATGAAGATTTACAATCAATATTTTTCACCCAACCCACCCCTCATCGGGGGAATAGGCACTGCTGTGATCCGCCAATTTTATTTCTTCTACGTAATCACAACACCGCCATACACCCCGGCCACATCACCTCCACACAGCGACGATGAAGCGATTGCGGAAGCTCAGAAACAAACATATGGGCAAGCAAGCTGGATTGTTGTCAAAAAGGAAGGAGCAACTCATCCACATGATCTCAAAACGACACCCGATCACAAGAGATCTGTCCACAATGTCAAAGCGAGACCTCATTCGAATGTACAACCGCGACCCCTGGTGGCCGCAAGTTGACTTCCCGGTCATCGTACACCCTCTTCCTGCTACCTCCAAAGACCGCAAAGCTTCCGAGATCAAAACCCAAAGTCGCGCTTCGACATGTGGAACAGAAGCTCCACCGGGCGATCCAGGTGCCAGTTCGTCGACCGAACGAAGGGGATCGTGTACTCCCGCGTCACGGGGAAAAAAACGGCGGAATCATCAATGTTTTTCCTATAAACGCAGCGACGGTCGCCGTACCACTCCGCTTCCTTTGGAAGCTCCGAAGCTTCGAGCTCTTCGAGTGTATGGGGGCCCTTCTTCCGCACGTTCCTCGTCTTCCGCCGCCAGCCAACGTGGTGCGGCGCAGCATCGCAGACCGCGTAGAGTTGCCCGTGTTCCAACTTTTTCGGAAATTGTATTGCAAAATAAATACGCATAGGCAGAGCCGCCATGCACGGTTGCAAGTACTGGCTCTCGTGATCGAGCGAAGGGTGCCTTCTTGCGTACATTATCTCTGGCGTCCACGCAATCGGAATGTAATCCAAAATCACGCGAACCATGTCGTCTGCAATTCGGAATGGTCGGAAAAGAACTCGCATGCGCTTCTCGTACAGAGGACATGTAAACACGACGTCCTTGATGCGATAGACTTCGAACGGTTGCCCGCCGCGCAGCACATCGTGGTAACGCGCATTTGCAGACCCACTCTTGTAGCAGTTGTGATACCCCCGGCTGCAGCAGATGTTACAACCGTCCGCGAACTTGAATTGTTTGCTGCACTTGTACGTCGTAACCTCCATCTGCGAAGGTCGAAACTGGTACCGCACGTACGCCGGTTTATTTTTTGTCTTCTTCAAAACATTTGCATACGAATCCAGCTCGTCTCGATACGCCTTCTTTGCGTTCGCATACGTCTCGTCCATGTTTATGATCTCCTCGTGGTAAGAGTCCATTTGCTGCGTCATCTCAGCGACATGCACTGCCAGCTCGTCGATGCGCCGCCGCACGAACCTGCGCCGGTCCTTCAGGTCCAGCGTACGCCGTTTGCCTCGGTTCAGTCTACGCGACAATTGAATCATGACTGGTGATTTTCCAAACAATAAAATTGAACCTCATGTAGCGCCATCAAGGGATCCAGCTCGTCAGCTTCTTCCATCCGCTCTTCATCTTCGTCCACAAAAACCAAACGACCACACAAAGAAGCACCAACAGAATGAAATAACCAAACACAACCCAATTGTGCCTACTCGTCTTCCTGTTTTCACACTCAACACCAGTCATACCTTGTGAACAAGGCGTGTCGCTCCCTTTCATGATGCCCGACAGCATAAAGAACACAACAACAACACCAACAATCATCATCATGCGATTGTAGGAATTAGTCATTGTCTCCGACGCCTTCAACTTGGACCGCATCTCGTTCTCAGCACTCTGTACGTCGTTATCCTTCAGCACAATATCCTGCAGCTGCGCAATCGCTCCCTGTTGTGTGAAATTCACCTTGCCGCCCTTCTCTGCGTATACATTTCCAACGCCAATCTTGTTTAAAAGCTTGTCTTCTTGACTCGTACTTCTCTCCACAGCTTTCACAACATTGTTTACAAGATCCATGCTATTTGAAATGTTTTGAGTCGTGTCCGCTTGCGTGAACAGTCCACTTGCATGAGCCCCTGCTCCCCACGGCCCAATCGCCTCACCGAAGCCCCCACCCGCCGATTTGTCGTTCTGCGCGCTCGCCTCAATCTCACTTAGCATAGTAGATTTTACGTCCTGCACCGACGTATTCAACGCGTTCACATATTGTTTCGATGTAATGTTTGCAACTTGCTTGAAGTTTACCTCCGACCCCTTCCCAATAGCGTAGATGTCGTTCGCCTCAATGTCGTTCACAGTGCTGGCCATAGACGCAACGCGTGTGCTCGCCTTGTTCAGAAACTTATTTACGAGATTCTTACCTACATCAATATTTTGAGTCTGGTCTCCGCCGCTGAATATTGACATTACTTTTTATTATTGCAATCAAAAAAACATTCAGCGAGTCCATCGACGGCTGCAAACAAGTGGCATCGGAACATCCTTATGAACATAAACACCCAGTTTCCTTTTAATTTTGTAAATCCTTCGATCAAGTGACCAAATCGTCTGCCTTTGCTTTTTATATTTTTTCACAAGCTCTTTGTTTTCGTTCATGAATGCCTTCCTCTCCGCCGCCATGTTTTTTCGCTCCTTTTCCAGCTTCAACAAGTCCTCATATATCCGCTTCAGGCTTTTCGGTGCATCTTTGCGTCGTGCTCGCGCGCGCATCAACGAGTAGCGTGCCTGCGTGTCCATGAATGACAGGGTATTGCTCGTGCTCGTATGCCTACACATTGGGCAGCTCTTCCCGCCGCTTTTGTACCAGCTCAAGATGCAATCGACGTGAAATTTGTGACCACAATCCAGAGCGTGCATCTTGGCGTCATCGTTCTCCTCACACAAGCAAATCGAGCAAACTTTTTCGTCGCTGTTCATTTTCAACAAATATTAGATTTTTTAAATTACATTTTAGCGCGTTCCAGCTGCAGTCCACCTTTCAGATAAAAGTCCATCAAGTCCCGAGAGCTCATTCCAAGTGCCATGCCATACAAAATACGGTTGATGCCTTTGCTCATTCGCCCAGGACTCACGGACGACGTGAACGTTCGGTTGTTCTTCTTGTCTGTGAGAAACCTAATGAGCTTCTCTTGGAACCCCTGATTACTTTTGAAATCATCGAAACCAGACTCATCATCCTGACCCGTCTGGAGAACCAAAATGAAATTCAAATTTTTCCTGCCACCCCAAATATTCGTAATGGCACTATCGAATGCTCCCGCGACACCCGACGCGACCTGACGAATTAGACCATCAGGACCATCTTTCTCCACTCTCGGGCCAATAATGAAGCCATAATTAATCTTTTCGACGTTCTTGATGTGATCGCTAATAACGGCTAGCGGTGGCTCAACATTGCTAAGCGATTTAATAGACTCTGTGCTCAACGGTATGACAAAAATGCCATTCTCTTTCTTGATGCTTCCCTGGGTGACATGCTGAAGAAGTAAATTTCCCTCATTGCCCATCGCTTTTAGGAGTGCAGTGGCCTGCTCTTCCGCAGCTAGACTCCCAGCGAAGTATTGTGTATGTTCTGTCAGAGCATTCACGATCTTTCTCATCTTTTCGAATTTCGCATCATCACTCGTACTTGGTTTTGCCGTCTTTTGCTCAGGGCTTATCTGAATATTCACCGGCTTCGAATCAAAGAGTGCATTCACTAGCGCAGGACGATCGACCGAGATGTCGAGAGGACGCACGCGACTGAGCGACTCCTCGTCCTCGCGAGCAAATTCAAGCGCTGGCAATTTTTGCGGGGGGAGCTCGAAATCAACGATCTCACCATCATCGCCCATCGACATGATGCTGTACACGACGCCGCCAGTCCCTATGAGAGACGCTGGCATAAGCACGTACGGAAGAATAGATCGCCTGCGAGAGCGCCTGCGAGAGCGAGAGCGAGAGCGCCTGCGAGAGCGCTTGCGGGAGCGCTTACGGGAGTGGTTACGGGAGCGCTTGCGAGAGCGAGAGCGGGAGCGTTTGCGAGATCGAGAGCGGGAGCGGGAGCGAGAGCGTTTGCGCCGAGAGGGCGTGCGCTTGCGCCGAGAGGGCGTGTGTTTGCGAGAACGGGATCGAGACCTTCTGCGTGATCGAGACCGCCTTCGAAACTTCATGTTTAAACATTACATTCAAAATATTTACGGGGTTGCGATTCGATGGAACGTCCGAGAACAAAATTTTAAGTATAAACCCGATCGACGAATTTTAGGCCATGTCTGCAGCGCAATATCGAATCCATATTTGCGTAGGTCACGACACTGCTGTTGCAGCGCCGGAACAGAGTCTCTCTTTAGGCTAATTAAGATGTGAAGCATCTCCTTTTGTTCCAATTTGCTCGGTAACACTTTGCGGTTGTACTTATAAATCACGGCTCCGAAATGGTTGAAGACGATGGCGAGATCGCCACGGAATTGCTTGAACCGCTTTGGACGACGCAGGCGCGTATTAATAGACCGCTTTGCCTGCGCCATGAGATCCGTTAGAGAAGGCAGCTGAACGAGTTTCGGGTGAGGATGCGAATGGAATTCTACGCTGAGCGAGTCTGGTAAAATGATTTCATTAGCCAGTTTGTTTACTGGGTAAAGCTGAGTGCGCAACAGTCGCCCCTTTTCGTCAAAATCGATCGAGCCCCCGATCTCGAATGGGAGGTTAAGACAGAGGTGAATGGCTTGGAGATTTCTATAGCTTATCGTTTTGCGAATCATCTTCGGCTTCGCGCGTCGCTGGGTCTCAAAGGGCATTTTATTACTAACATGCAAAAAAATGTTATCAATATTTAAATGCCGCGCACTCGTCGATCTCGATCACGTTCGCGCAAACGAGGCCATTTACGCAGGCGTTCGCGTTCGCTCAGGCGCTCGCGTTCGCGCAGGCGCTCGCGTTCGCGCAGGCGCTCTAGTCGCAATCGAAGGCGTTCGCGCCGCCGCGCACTCACTAGTGGGCAAATCGCGGCAATAACAGTCGGGTCGCTCGCGGGGGCAGGAATTATGGCGTATGGTATTAAGGAATTGCATAGAAAATACAATCAGCGTCAACATGAAGAAACATTGGAAGAAGCTTCGGAGTCCAATATCCCTCAAAATACTATTCCGGCTGAAAATAAAGAATTAAAAGAAAAACGGAATGTTGTTATGCAACGTTTAGCAAGGGTGTTGGTTGCCTATGGAGCAGAAGATTTGCTGCCTACGGCTGTAAAATTGGTAATGGATTCGGATTTTGTAAATCAGATATATCCCTTACTTACTTCAGTGAATCAGAATAACTTGAATAAACCTTTGTATGGTATTGTGCTCGAAGCAAAGCGTACATATGACGAACTAGACCAAAAGCAGTGACGACATTTTCAAAGTGAAAATGCTTTTGGGTCGCCGGAAAAACTTTTGGCCTCGCCGCGGAGCTTGACATGTTTGGCGCGAACATTTTTGGTATAAAATTTTGGCGGGAATATTTTGGAGGGAATATTTAGGCGGGAATTTTTCGATTGTCCACTGTGGACAATCTGTAGCACAACGATCAATCGTCGTCGCCAGTCGCGAGATCCACCTTTTTCTTGACCCGCCGCGCGTATTTCCGCTTGGGCTTCGTTACTGGCTTCACCTCGGGGACCACCTCCTCCTCCTTCACAATACTACTATTCTCTTCCTCCGCACCATCTACTACCGTCTCTACCCTTTTTTCGGAATCCGCGGGCGCTTCAGCTTTTTTGCCTATCTCCATCATGAACTGAGAGAACGTGCTCGCGTCGACGCCAAATTTATTGTTCGTTGAAGTGCTGTCGCCACTCCACTCCTTTTTAAGGAAGCGAATTGCTTTGACGACATTAGCCCAGTCATCTTCAGGTTTAGCAACCACCTTGCATTCGCCCCCCTTCTCGCATGCAGACGCGGCCTCGAGCTTCGCCACCAGCTCGCGCGCCTTCTTCCGACGAACATAAATATACCATGCCACGCCCACTGCAATCGCTCCTAGCACAACCTGCACGTACTGATTCTCGAGCAAAAAGGAAAGCATCTGTTTTACAATCAACTAATATTTTCTTGTGTTCGTGTACGACGCGCGCGCCCAGCGAGAACGAGCGATGTTGCAGGTAAAGCTCGATGATATCGATGCGCTTCTCGATGCGCTGCCTCCGCCCCCTAAGGAAGGAAGGAAACGACGAAAGACGCGGCAGACAATGGAGCAGGCGGAAGCGGCGCTCAAGAAGACCTTTTTGTTCATTGGCGAGCCGCATCCAGACGAAAAGGCAGTGTACGCGCTCATCGATGTCGGCGGGGATAGGATCCGAAATTGCGCATCGAATTTGATTGTTCACTCTGCGCGTAACGAGGGAACGCTAATCAAGGTGAACATGTCGATTCGAGACGTCAATGTGGTTAGGACACCGCAGTGTCTAGATCGGGGTGGCGGACGGTTGCCGAAAAAGACGAACTGTCTGTGCTGGTGGTGCCGTGGCTCGTACAATTCACAGCCTGTTGGGTGCCCTTTCAAGGTGAGCAGGAATAAGGACATTCATACGATTGGGATGTTCTGTTCGTTCGAGTGTGCTCTGGCGTTTGCGAACGATTCACACTCGCATCGCATAAAACTATTCGCTGGGTCCTACACTTTATACATGCGTAAGTTGATCAGCGGGACCAAGTATACAGTCCCGCTGCTGCCTGCTCCACACTGGACATCTCTCAAAGAGTTTGGCGGACCATACACGCGCGAGCAGTTCCACGAGAATGCGCAGCGGGTCGTAGCAGTTCCGCAATATCTGCCACTATTCCCACTCGGGTATAATTTGTTCCTGACAAAGCGATCGAAACGGAAGCACACAAATGATGATAACATTTTTGAGCGCAAGAAGCGAATCGAGAAGAAAAAGAGGGACGTCGTACGGAAAGATGGTCTCAAGACGACGAAGCAGAAGAACTACCGAAAGTACGCAGCTTTGAAGCTCAAGCTAGTGACGGTGTCGAAAAAGAAGAAAGCAAAATCGGTCTTCAGGAAGCCGAAAAAGAGTGTACTTGTAATTTAATTAGAATCCTTGAAAAATAGGCGAAGGCGCTCTTCGTCTCCCCCGGTGTGCGTTGCGACGCGTACTCCGTTGTTGTAGACGACAAATGCTGGTATGGATGATATCTTCTCTGCTTTAGCTGCTTCTTTAAGTACATCGCAATCCACTTTGAAAAAAATCATTGTCTTATTTCCTTTCGCTATCTCCTCATAGACTGGTTCGATGCGTTGGCACGGATTGCACCAACTAGCGCCGAATTTGATGACGCAGATTCCGTCATTGCTGGTCGCGCTTTTGTAATCGTCGACAGTTGTGAGTGGTTTGATCGTTACCATTGTACAATAAACAAAAATAAATTTTAGACGTCGTAATGGACACGCTCGTTCAATTTACGAATTTTACTTCGCATGCACATGGAATTAAGATGAGGCATCTCCTCTTGTGCAAAATTGATGCCCATCTGCTCGGCGGTTTCAACTAGTGTCTGAAAATTGATCAGCTCGTAGCGACCGAGGCGTCGTAGCACGTCGTAATTGGTCGGCACAACGATGCAGTTACTTTTTGCTTCAATGTATTCCCAGTAGAGGCGCTCGTTTTCGTCATTCTCTAGGTCATAATCTTTCTTCTGCTCGAAGAAGCTTGTTATCTGCAGCTGTTTTAATTTCATGGTCATTTATCAATTGCAAATAAAATATTTGCTTCAAACAAACAATGATGTCTCGAGATTTCGGGAACGTGAAGCTAGACGAGCTGGTTTCGATTGGGCCTATGATCAAGCCCGTGGTGTGCGATTATATGCTTGAGCTTGGTGGCGGTCGGTCAACTAAAAACCTGAAAAAGGCGATGACCGTTTCGATCGCAAACGCAATAATGCGCAAATGTGGGGTCAAGGTCAATGGCATGAATTTGAAGCTATCTAAACTGATTGGCGAAGGATCTTATGGAAAGGTCTACGGAGACCCGAGTGGGAAGATGGCGGTCAAATTCCAAATTTTTCCACTCGAGCGCACTTCGGAGATGACGAGCGAGATTGAACTGACTCAGTTGTTTAGCAGAAATGGCATATCGCCTAAATCGTACGGGTTTGGCTTCTTTAAGACAAATGATTACAATTTTGGAGGATCTTATATTATTATGGAGAAACTGGAGCCATTTGATAAGGTATTAAAGAGCTCTAGTGCTGCACAGAAGCGCGAGATCATGGCAAAGATTGAGCCACAGATGGTAAAACACCTTAACAAAATGCTTTCGTTGGGGTTTGCGTGCATCGACTTGAAGCCGAGCAACGCTCTTTACGACAAAAAAAATAGTAAAATATATCTCATCGACTGGACCAGTGAGCTCTGCGCTCGATCGCCGGCGCTGATTAATTTGAAAAAGGTACGGGAGCGAACCAATGTAATCACGTTCAAGTCGCTCTTGCCTAGCCTGATTCGACGCGACGTAATCGCCCTGCAGCTAATTTTCTTTCACGTCACGTGCAAAATCTTTGGTCGAGCCTACTTTGGCGAAAAGCTGTTAGAGGGCATTGTGTTTGGTCGCGACCAGTTGCCAATACGGAGTGCGTACAAGCTACTTGTGCTGGGCGTTGTGCCTCGCGTGTATCGTAATTTTTTGGAGGACAAAGTAGCCAATCTTCAATTGTACACCTTTTTGTCTAAGATCGCTCGCATTGGGAAGCTCAATTTTATGCACTACTCACAACTGGGCGAAGGGTCGAGCTTTGAGCGGTTTGTTAGTCTAGTTCTTGGGGTGATCAAGAAATAAATTGTTTCTTTTAATAAATGCAAATTCTTTATTGGGGCGGACTCATACTAAGTCTGGTTTTCGTTGCCTTCTTCTTTAGTAAACAGATCAAGCAAATGAAGGCGCTGGACGACTCTGGGATCGTCCCGGATCCCACACAAGAACAAATCGACGAATCTGTAAAGCAGGGGTGCAGCACGTATCGCAAGGACAAGGACAATTTCATGAGCAGCTACAAGGTCGTTCCGATGATGACGGACGACATGCGCAAGAAGGGTTATGTTTTCAAGGACGTGACTGCGAGCGGAATTCCGTATTATTGCTTAATCCGCAAACCCACCTCAAAGGATGACGACAACACGGGGCAATGCGACGAGACGAAGCCGTATTACTATGACTTTGGGCACGACACAGACAAAATCATTCAACCACGAAATTTCAATGATGACCGGCCGGAGACGTTTGGGGACTACTATTTTAAAGAGAACGACGGAAAGATCATGGGCATGACTCCGGACGAGGCTGCGATGGAGTGCTATCGCGAGAAGAATTGCGGCACGGTGTATCTGCCTTCGTGTGAGCGAGGTTACAAGTTCGTTTCAAAGAAGACGCTTAATGAAAAGTACACTGGCGCGGAGCTTGTTCTTGACGAGAAAGCAGACGGGTGGGCCGAGGCTGATTTGCTGATGAGCGGCGGCAAGTGGCAGAACCACGCGTGCGTACGGATTGACAAGGACAAGGCAGAGGCCGCCCAGGGCAAGATGAAGCCGACCGAGGTGGAGAGCAGTATGGGTGATCTGCTTGATTTTTCGGATGTGCGCAGCCTGAACTACAGTGGCAAGTCGCATTCGTCGGCACGAAACGTGTATTATTTTAAAAAGGGTGCATCCACCGACTCCATCACCACGGCGGCGGGAGCTGCCGGCAAGGAGAAGTCGACGAACAAGCTCGGCGATTACACGCTGATCGCGGAGGACGTGGACAGGGACCTCGCGAATGATTACGCGATGATTCAGTATTGGACGGGTCGATCGAAGGGGCAAAAGTACACGGAGTTTCCGTTGGGTCTTGCGACGCCATGCATGACGATAAACAAGATGACACCCGAGGTGGACAAGGAGCGATGCGAGAAGGCGATCCCGGGGTGGAATAGGATGGACTGTGCGGTGCGACAGGACTCGAAGCGCGTGGTATGATTTAATGGTCGGCGCCTGGTGTGCATTCGAGGTCGACGCCTGGTGCGCCTACCTGGTAGATAAATTTCCCGCAAAAAGTTTGGGCGGGAAAAATGTCGAAAGTCGAAAGTCGAGGCTGAACAAAACTCTTGCTACTCCGTTTCGAATTAAGGGGGTCGGAGCGTCGCCGGAGCGCCGGCTTCGTCGTCGAGACACAAAAAAATAATATTTGCACAACACGAACACATGCCACTGAAACGAAGCAAAACGATGTGTATAATTAGTGCAAGGCGATTGCGCGGGGCGTTCGCATCTTGCAACAACTTGGTGGGGCTTGAGGCGGACATGAAAACACGGTGGCTCCTAATGTGTTTGAAGTATGCGCAGCTGCAAAAAAATGTTTCAAAAGGTAGAAATGAATTGCTGCGGAGCCATTGAGGTATTTGTAATTACCGCGCTGTGGGACGTGGTTCTTCGTTTTTTTGCGATGGGGCACGTGAAGCTGTTGGGCATCGAAGAGTTGGACTGGGTGAAGGCACTGAAGCCATATTTTCAGGAGCACACTGTGTTGGGAGCGGCCTTGATCGCGGGGTTTGCGGGCATTCTCGCGTACGTTCCGATCTACGCGTTCAAGCACAAGTCTTTTAAGAACATATGGGTGTTCACGCTGTGGATTGCGTTTGTGAGCGCAGCTGTAGGGTTTCCCATGCGTTATTCTGGTTTGTTTCCCAAGCTTACGGAGCACTACTACAATGCGCTTCCCACGACGACCACTATGACCTCTGACGCGTTCAGCGGTGTGGTTGTCGCGGCGACGGTGAAAGCCCTGGGGGTGTTTTAGCACGTAAAAAAATGTGTTATAATGTTAATGTTTGTTCGCAAGCTCATGGAGACGTTTCTGCTTCGTCTGGCGGGAGGAATTGGGTTCGGTATCGGCATGTCGATTGTGCTCAGGAAAACTTGATTCGGAATTTGGCCTGCATGTCCTGCTTGCTTTGTTTGATGGAGGGCTTGTTCCAGAGCAGATGGCGGGACCAGAAACCGGCTGTGCACATCCCCGAGCTTGTCCAGTTTTCTCTCGCGCGGTGGCGAGCGAGGTATAGTCTCTTTCTCTTTTCGGAGTGGTGCTTTGTGTAATCAGAGTAGCCACTGCCCCCAAAGTGGACGGTACAGTTTTTGTGTGGAATGTGGACCATCCACTTTTTGTTTGGGTTGGTCGAGCGCGACAGTTTTACGTTTCGAGTCGTGGATTTGGATTTTCTCGGTTTCGAACGACTCCTGCTTCTGCGTTTGGATTTTCGGGTTTTCACATTGACCCTCTTGCTGGGGGCACGCTTTTTGCGCTTGCAATTACCAAGTATTTGCTTGGGTGTGAGCTCATGTACAGTGACTGGCGTTTTGCTATTGACCCGCACACTTGGTCGGCAGTAAGGGAAATTGCGCCATGTGGTGCGCGTGCGTCCACACGGCTTTATCTTTGGCAACGAGCAAACGTCGATCCACTTCTCGTCAAACCACCGACGGATTCCCGAGGAAAAGTTTTTATAATTGTTTTTATAGCGGCCACCCATGCGCTTGTACTCCTTGATCAGGTAGCCGCTGGCGTAGGCGCTGGGCCAGATTTTGAACTTGCGCATGGCCTTTTTCTTGGCCTTCGCGTACAAATCCGGGTCCATGATTTGGGGGTTCATTTACTTTAAGCAATCATAAAATAAAATGAGCCCTCCTAGAATTGACATGTTGGAGAAGAATTGAATCATTTTGAATTTGGGGTACACCTTGAAAAGAGCTGTAGCAGCAATCGTAAAGGCAATGAGCCCCAGTACGCCCTGCCTGGACCTGGTCTTGTCCTTTAGCATTTCGCCGTACACAATGAGACCCACTGACGCGAGCTCCACGATTCCCGCGGCCAGAACCAGCATCTTGGCGATGTTGTAGGGCACCTTAAAGACATCGGTGAATTGAGAGGTCTGAATGTCTCCCCTGCGCTGAATCTTCTGGGCCCCCGAGGCGGCGAACATGACTACGAGCAATGCGATACCGAGCTTGCGGTTCATTCTTGCAAATACAAACAAAAAATGTTCATTCACATGTTCATTTACAAATGCAAATATTGTTGCAATACAATAAATGTCTAGCCACGATGATGCAGAGAGCGTAGGAGGGGAATCGCTAGCTGCTTTTCAGAATCAAAATGCCACCATGTACCAGCCACCCGACCCTATGGAAGATGCAAAGCACACCGCGGTTTCGACACCAGTGGTAGAGAACCCGCAGTTTCCGGAGTACTCGTCATCGCAAACAACACCTCCGGGACCCGTGATGCCGATCCACGCGCCGACGTACGCTCAGCAGGGGGTGCATGGCGCCTTCCAGACAGGCACCGCGGCGAGGGAGCAGATTGAGGCGAATGAGCGGCAGGAGAGGGCACGCATCATCCAGAGGCTGCAGCGTCTGAACGCGCGGAAGGATTTTCCCAGCATCGAGTTCCGCGAGTCCGACAACATTAGCACGCTGCGGCGTCTTAACTCGGTGGCGACCGCCGCGGGCAGGGCCAAGATGTCGATCGACCTGATAAAGCGGTGCACCATCTTCCTGGCCCGGGTCCTGGAGGGCCTGTGCGAGCGTTTCCCGAACAAGTACGTCGATCTCAAGGGGTACAGCGAGCACCTTCTCCTGAGCATCTCACAGTATGACGCGCTGCTGTATGACGTGTACGAATTCTACTCCGACACGCTGGCGGAGATGTCTCCTCTGTTGACGTACATCGGCGCCATAGGAAGCAACTTGGTCATGTACTCCATCTCGAGGCGGATCATGGGCGCGGGCCGGGACAGGGAGCGCGCAGAGGCGGAGGCCAAGAGGAGGGAGCAGGCGGCGCGCGAGGACGAAATTCTGCAAATGCTGGCCGCACGGTCGCGGCTGGCAGCGGTCCGACAGGAGCGGGGACAGCAGAATGTGGAGCGCGATCAGCGAGACAAAGAGGTTCCAGCAGCAGCACCAAATTCAAAGCTCAAGGTTGATCTGGGTGGACCGGACGAGTCGGACAACGAGTCTGTCGGGTTCAAGAGTGTGAAATCAGTTGAGTTTGCCGAAAAATCGGAGTCCTCGGCCGGCAAGGTCACATTCAGTGACATCGGCATCAAGTCCGATGGTGGAACAATAAAAATCGATTTGTCTTCGTAAATTTCGAAATCGAAAAAATAATGTCTTCATTTATTTGACATATATCAAAAACATGTTTAGCTGTCGTACTGCGTGTGTAAATTACCTACACTACCGCTCGGACGTCCGCAAACCGATGTTCAAGAGGCACAAGCGAAGGAGAAGCATCACAAAGAGCGACAGCGTTCGGTCCCGAAGCTCCAGTAGCAGTCTGGAGTCTACACGAAACAGCTCGAAATCAAACACACCTCCGGGGCATCCGCACAACCCGGGGTTCAAGTTGAGTCCCGGTGAGGCTTAGCTGCCTTTGGGGTCCCACTGGAAACCCTTTCCGAAGCTGTATTTCTTGGTCTCTTTTTCGCCGGGCGCTTCAACTTAGGGTGTGTATGCTTTCTCTTTTTGTCGTTCACAGACGAAGACGCAGTTTTTTGCTTTTTCGTAGGATGATTAACGACCACGCTCTTAACCTTGCGGCGCTTTCGCTTGACAGGCCGCTTGAACTCTGAAATCTGCAGTACATTCTCGTCCTTCGACTCGTCCTTCTCGCTAATGCGGAACACGCTGTCCGTAGGGCAGTCGTCGGCTCGATCGACCTGTGGGGCCAAGCAAAACAGCACGCTGGATTTGTTGCCAATCGAGTACTGGATGGCCAGAAAGTGCTTGTCCTTGAGGTACAGCTTGACGACGGAGCTCAGGTTGGTCGCCTTTGTAATGAGGAGCAGGTATTTAAGAGAGAAGTAGTCCAACTTCAAGCACTGCTCCGCGCACTCGCCGCTGGAGTCGAATGCCAGGGAGAACAACAGCTCCGCCTCGTCTCCCGACGATCGGAAGAATATCCTCTGCTCATTGCCAACGGCCTTGGTATATATCTGTACGTTTTCGGCCCGCTTTGCTGAGTTGCGGAGCACCTTGAGGAACAGGGAGGAGGGAATCGACAGACACACGTTAAAGTCATCAAGATCTCCGGCCTCGATCTCGTGGCGATTCTCAATAAGGAGGAGGTAGACCCGGTGCTCGTAGCTGTAGCACAGCTCCTCGTTCTCGATGCGTACGATGATGTAGGGGCGCGCCGAGGTCTGCGACTCCTCGGTAATGATGAAGGACACGGCGTCGTTGGGGGAGGTCGCAGACAGACACGAGTGTAGAGTCTCGAACGAAATCCCCAGAACGATCTCGGGCGTCTTCCACCTGTATATGAAGGTGAGTGTCTCGTCCTCGCCCTTGGCTTTGATTCGTGTGTCGGAGTAGGTGATGACATTGGAGCCGCGGATGCGCATCTCCTCGGTATTAATCATTATGCCCCCCTCCATAAGAAGCGGAGAATTGCATTCCATGAGGGTTCGGAGTTTCACTCCGCAACTGACCGTGACTTTTATCAGGTTCGGCAATTCCTTGGAGCTGCTCGACTCCTCGGGGATCGCAGGGGCTAGAGGGGCAAGAGGATTCATCGTAGCTGGGGCCATCACATTGGCTTCCGCCATCTTTACAGGCGGATTCTATTTTTTTGTGGAGTGTGTAAACGCGTTCAAACGTTCCGTCCAGCTCTGACACGTCCGTGTTGTATGACAGGAGGTATGTGTCGGTGGTAATGTGATATAGCACGTCCGCACCGGTGTGTTGCGCGTACCTATATATGTTCGGAAGCGTACAGGGAACGTCGTGTCTCCCAAAAATTACGCGCAGCTGGTGCTTGGACGTGTGCCAACACAAATTTTGCTTCTGTGGTGGAGGCAAACCACCTGCTTTCATAGCTTTGTCCACAGTGGACAAAATTTTATTTCCCGCCAAACCTTCCCGCCAATTTTCCCACATTATAGGAAATTAATTACCACGAAATAGCTAGCTCTCTTTTTCTAATTTTCACCGTAAATCCACGCGCCTTCAGCTTACGCGCGACCGTCAGCGCCAGATCCCCATCGAAGCATGGCGAGTTGTAGTGCGCGATCACCTCGTATCGGAGCTTATTCATCTTTAGCGTGCTTGCGATTTTAATTTTCTTCGTGATTAGATCCAGCTGTGCCTTGACAGTATCTCGAGCTGGCTGACCAGCCTTTGCTAAGATCGCGCGTGCCTGCGCTGCTGTAAACTGCTTCTTGTCCATTGTTTATTTTAAAAACTCTTTTTTTTCCATTTCTTCAACGAAAACTCTCCATCCTCTGTATCTCCGTCGACGCTAGCCTCGCTCGGCGCCTCTTGTGGAATCAAACGCGGAGCCGCCGGGGTCTCTGGAGGTTCAATCGGGGACTCGGGATCCCCCAGGGTCTTTTGGGACCTGGGACCATGTTTTGGCGATGGAACCGCTACCGCAACAGGAACGCCGTGGTCTTCCACAGCCGGCTTCACTCTCGCCGGCGACAACGGAGCGTTGGTTGGGTCGATTTTCTTACTACTCTCCTTAGGCTCAGCGGGTGTGGGTGGTATTTCGTCATGTGACAGACCCAAAATGTGCATTGACGCGTCGGCTGCATTCTGGAGAACCTCTTTTACAGCAGAAAACATTTACCACATGCAGACATTTTTTACACTTTACATTCGACGCATTACTTTGTTTTAGCAAGTCGAGGGTGACGGGGCACGCCCTTGTGCGTGAGCTCGTTGTAAGAAAAATCAAGTGTGCTTCCGATTGGGAACATCGTCTTGGCGTTGCTCTTCTGTGTGTTGCTTAGACCCGCCACAAACAGATCCACGTTTTTGAACCGAACGGCTAGAGATCCAATGCCGTTTACGCCATCTTTGTAGCCCGTCACAACACCCTGGCTCGTGGTCAGAGGCTTCACCTTCAGTAGATTGTTAGTCCTCTTGCACTCATACCTCGAATACGGACGCAACAGCATCAGCCCCTCGCCCCCCTTCGCCACGACGAATGCAAGAATTTGTTTCATATGTTCTTCGGACTTAACCTTGGTCTGCGTGACGCATCGCACGGGACACACGCGCTCAGTGGACTTTGATCGGATCACCTTACAAATTTCACGAAGCTCCGCCTGCCGCTTCTCAACCGGCATCTTCTCGTCGATGATGTCGAACACCATGAACTTGAGTCCCTGCCGCTTCATCTCCTTGGCGGTGATAAAATCGCGACGAAGCAGGCCCGTCAGCTCGAACCGATTCCTTCCGAACCACAACTCCCCGTCCAATTTGCGGTTTGTCGGAAGAATCGAGGTGATGTATTTCGGCAGGTTGATCAAGAAGCCCTGTCTAGTGCGCATTTCTTTTCCACACCAGTGTGCGCGAATGCCATCGAACTTTTCGGATGCATACCACCCCTTCGGATCCACGCGAGTCGAATTGTACACGCGAGCGAGCATCTTTACTCAGAAAACAATAATTTCGCGTGCAATTGAACAAGCAATTGAACAAGCAATTGAACAAGTAATTGAACAAGTTAATAAATATAAGGATCGCGAACCCCGGCATATTGAGCCGGCCATCCGCT
>Ga0222718_10001062_pt1 | contig 27654 bp, 21 predicted proteins | sample C33_27DmetaG_FD_165045 | JGI IMG/M metagenome (GOLD analysis project Ga0222718, IMG submission 165045) | Estuarine water microbial communities from San Francisco Bay, California, United States - C33_27D | ecosystem: Environmental > Aquatic > Marine > Unclassified | place: USA: California...
CAATCTTACGAATGTTGGCGGGTGATACGCCATTGTTTCGGGCCAATACTCTGATATTACGATGTCCAATAGCCCACAACTTACGGATAGACTTTACCTGCTCTTCCGTAAGTTTGTGTTGTGGGTGTGATTCTCCTCGTAATGCCATCTTAAACTTCCTCATCAAAAGGAATCTCTAATTGACCATTGTCGGCAAGGAATTGTCCAATATTAGGTGGGGTAAAGTTTGGCCCTTTCAAAACCTTACCATCTTCACGATAGATAGGTTTACCATCTGCACCTAATTTTGACATATTCGAACGATGTACCTCATCAAAGACATCTTCGATGATATCCTGCATTCCGTGAGCAACCATAGTTCCCAAAAGGATATATAATTGGTCCGCAAGAGCATCAGTAACTTCTACAAGGTCATCATTATTACAAGCATCTAAATACTCAATTAACTCTTCCTTACCCAATTCATATCTTAACATAGATTCTGATGGGTCAAGTAGTGTTGGTTTTGTATTACGACTTGAATTATATGCACTTTGGAAGTCCCAAAGTTGTTGTAACTGTTTTTTCATAACTACTAATATACAAAAAATTATTGATTATTCAAAATATATCTGACCTTATTTAGAGCAGAAGCCACCACTTGATGCATATCGTAGTATTTGTACTCTGCGAGTCTACCACCAAATATTACCTTGTCATTATCTGCAAGTTTTTTATACTTACGATACTTTTCGTTGTTTGCTTCATCATTGACCGGATAAAATGGTTCTACACCACGTTCATATGGTTGTGGGAATTCTATACTTACCCAACTGACTTTTTGATTTTGGTTATCAAAGTATTTGTGTTCAATTATACGAGTAAATGATGTTTCACTATCAGTATAGTTCATCACAGCACATCCTTGGTAATTATCGGTGTTGATTTTCATCGTATCCCAAGTCACCGACTTATATTCTAAATCACCAAACTGATAATCAAAGTATTTGTCAATAGGACCTGTATATATCACTTTATCAGCAAGGTCATCCCAATACTCTTTGTTTTCCAAGTAATCACAATTTGTATAGACCTTAATACCCTCTAACATCTTATCAAAGATTTGAGTGTAACCTCCAATTGGAATACCTTGATATTTGTCATTGAAGTAGTTGTTATCATATGTGAATCTTACCGGCAATCTTTTGATGATTGATGGTGGGAGTTCGGTAGCGGACTTTCTCCATTGTTTCTCGGTATATCCCTTAATCAACTTTTCATAGATGTCCTTACCAACCAATGAAAGGGCCTGTTCTTCAAGATTAGTTACCTTACCATCAAATCGCTGTTCTTCAATCTTTTGTTTTGCCTCGTGAGGTGCAACCACACCCCACATTTGATTGAAAGTCCACATATTGAATGGTAGAGAATAAATCTCACCTTTGTAATTAGCAACAGGATTTAACTGAAACTGATTAAATTCGGCAAATTGATTTATGTAATCCCACACTCCCTTATCATTTGTATGGAAGATGTGAGGTCCATATTTGTGGATATGAACCCCATCTTTTTCTTCCGTATGACAATTTCCACCAATGTGTTCTCGTTTTTCAAGAACAACTACCGATTTACCTTGTTTATTGAGTTCGTATGCACATATTGCACCAAACATTCCTGAACCAACAATTACATAGTCGTATTTAGACATTTGTTTTTTCATAATGTACTAATATACAAAAATTATTTTAATTTTCCAAAATTATTTCACCACTTTCAACTCCCGTTGGAGGTGGACTCCATAAGTTGACTGCAATAGCACTTCTAACACCACGAGTTACAGGAGTGACTCTATGTAGATAGTTACCTGCTTCAAATATAATGAGTCTGTTGTATTTTGCTTCAATTCGTTCTGGCTCACCATCACGGCCATTAATGAATATTTCCAAAAACCCACCATCAATATCCATCGGCACTGGATAGAATACTGTACCCATAATTGGTGTTACAATTTCACCCGTGCTGTGCCACAATGGTTCATCTTTATCGTAATGTATGACCAAATTATCAGTCTTACCATCATCAAGGTCAGATGGTGAATATTGACCAGTCCAATACTCAAAGCCAGATAAAATAATTGAATTATATCTTGGGAAATCCCACGGTGAATTTTTAATCCACATTTCCTCAATCAATCTTTGTTTTAAAGTTTGTGCTTCAGAAGTCCACGGACCACCCCACCACATATATTTTCCATTTTGAGAAAAGAATGTGGGGTCGTTTTGTATCTCCTCTAATAGAGAGATATCTTTTATAAAATCATCTACTATAATCATAATTTATTATTTTTTCCAACTGTCTTTGTCATACCCAAATATATCAAACTGATATTTATATCTATCGTATATAAAATCGGCAAGTTCTTGAGTGAACACATCTTTAAATGTTTGTTCAGCTAATGGTAAGTCCACTCTAAACCCACCATATGGCTGTGTAATTATAGAATCTACAAAATACCGATAATCGATGTTTGTTTTATACAAATTAGAAATATCAGGTATACTCATAATATCATCTATCAAGTGTTCATATCTAATTAAATAATCAACACCATTTGATGTTTGTAAGTCGTATATATCCCAAGCGTTCTTAATCTGCTCTATATTTTTATAGTACCATTGCATTTCAGAAGTTCCCCATTCAACAAATGATTTTATAATTTCAGATTCATCAGGTGTTCGTTTTAACTTACCACGGAGATATTCTATATTTTCTAATCTGTAATTACTATAAAACACATCATATGGGTTTCTTATATTAGCTATTAATCTATACCCACTAACATCAACACCCTCCGGTAATATTAATTTATGACTAAATGATGTTGTTTTTAAGTCTTGTCCATCATTTTCATATATTAAGTCAAAAAATGGATGTTTGGTAATCTCGTTGTCATCGTAATTGTAAAATTGCAATGGTCCTAATATACGAGATGTAAATCTCGATGCACATCTTGATGTTGCCCACCAAATTAGCTTGTGCTTGTGAGATATGTTCATAACCTATTATGAATCAATTATACATTTAGATATTCAGATTCAGATTTAGCACCTACAAGTCGTTTAACTTCTTGTCCATTTTCTAACAAAACTACCGTTGGGATGTTTCTTACATTATATTGAATGGCGATTTCTGATTGTTCATCTACATTGATTTTTTGAACAGGAATTGTGTTACCAACTCGCTGCATTACAGGTCCTAACATTCGACACGGACCACACCAAGGGGCCGAGAAATAAAGATATTGTTTCATAATAATTTCCTAACCATCGCAAGATAAACAATCAGGGTCGGTGGCTCGAGCTGCGATGTCTCCACGAAGTACCGACTCCGTTCTCATATAATAAAGTGTTTTAATTCCCTGCTTCCAAGCTTCGATATGAACTTGATTAATCCATTTAGGACTAGCTTGTGATGGGAACGCCAAGTTTAGTGATACTGACTGGTCGACATATTGTTGTCTAATACCGGCTTGCATTACTAACTCCAATTGGTTGATTTCTTTGAATGTCTTAAATACATCTTTTACCCAATCAACTTCTTTGTTTTCGATTGATTGTGGGTTGATGTCTTCCTTTTTACAAAGTTTACCATCAACATATCCCCAATTATCTAATTCATCCAAACCTTGTACTGACCCACCATCTGCAAGAATTCTATCCCAAGTATCCTTATTGTTCATACCCATCTTACGAAGTGCTCTTTCCAATTCAGTATTCTTACGAATGAATGTACCTTTAGCAGTTTGTTCCGTAAATACGTTTGCTGCCCAAGGTTCGATTCCAGCAGATACGTTACCACTCAATTTAGAGTTTGATACCGTTGGTGCGATAGCTCTCAAGTGAGTATTTCTCATACCAGTACCAATACACCATAGAGGTTCACCATATTCATTGGCCAAATCACGAGATGCTCTTTCAGACTCAATCTTCATTTGAGAGAAGATTCTACGAGTTTCGAACTGAGCAGGTAGACCTTCAAACGACATACCTTTTTGTTGTAAGTATGTGTGCCATCCAAGAACACCAAGTCCCAATGCTCTACCCTTTTCAGCAGAACGAACTGAATTCTCAAATCCTCTCATATTCTTTGCTCTTTGAATGAACTCTTCGAGTACACCATCCAAGAACCAAGTTGCCGTATATACCAAGTCGGTATCTTTCCACTCATCAAACTTAGCTAAGTTGACTGAAGACAAACAACATACAAATGAGTGGGACTCATCGGTGTGAAGTGTAATCTCACTACAAATATTGGTCATAAAGACCTTCAATGAATTTTGTTTGTATGCTTCTGGGTTTTGTTTGTTTACATTACCCTTATACATTACATAAGGTTCACCGGTTGCTTTTCTCTTCTGAAGTACCTTACCCCATCTGCGTCTTGCCTCATCATCACCATCCTCAAGTTTTCTCATAAACTTGTCACCTACAACTACACATTGGTGTAGGTTCAAACATTGGCGATTGACATCACCCTTTGGTTCACGGATTTCAATCCACTCATCAAAGTCACTATGTTCGATGTTAAGGTTAACTGATGCAGCACCTCTACGAACTGCACCTTGATTTGTAGCAAGGATTGTTGAGTCATAGATTTTAGCAAATGGAACAACCCCATCTGATGTACCATTATCGGTGATTTTAGCACCTGCGGGTCTAATCATATTTAGTCCAATGCCAACACCACCACCGTGTTTGGCCAACAACATCAATTCAAGGTTCTTTTGACCTATTTCTTGGATTGAATCACCGACATCAATTCCAAAACAAGATATCGGAAGACCCCTATCGGTGCCAGTATTAGAAAGTACAGGACTAGCAAGATTAAGCCAACCGCGCCAGATATAATCAAAAAACTTGCTAGCAAGATGTGGTTTTTGAAGTCTGCGTGCCACGGCGGTGGAAACCCTCCAATATGCGTCTTTTGGCGTTTCACCTGCGAGTAAGTATCCTTTTGAAATAGTCTTAACATATATTTCAGTATTTGCCCAAGTTGGAAAGTCTACTCCGAGCTCCCAACCCAATTCTTCTCCGTAATTCTTCATAACTTTTTTTACCATAAATCATTCCAATCTTCACCTTCGTTTGCCTTACTATAATCAGTAGGTCTCACTGCGAAGAAATCGGTATGAGTTGTTCCCCCGGTTAAGTGATAAAACCATTCTAACTCATTTGCAGAGTCAGCATCATAGTCAAATAACTTACCTTCGTAACCTAATTCGTTGTATTTTTCATTTACTCTTCTTCTGATGAAATTGATGAGGTCGGTCTTTTTTAGATTTTCCAAATCACCCATTTCAAACATCTTATCAATATATTTGAGTTCCAACTCCAACATAATGTTAGCAGCCTCTTCGACTGCCGACTTTGCGTCTTGTTTTAACTCTGGGTATTCATCACACATATGTCTGAATAATTGACATCCCATTTTTGAGTGTAGTGACTCATCACGAACACTCCATTTCATTTGCTGTCCAATACCTTTAAGTTTATTCCTCATTTGGAACGAATATAAGACAGCGAATGAAGAATATAGTGCAACACCTTCGGTGAATGCAGAAAAGATAGCGAGAGACCTTGCAATTTCCTTACGAGCATCACTATTAGTCTTTAAGTCTTCCCAAGTATACCGATTGGTAATGTTAGCAAGATTCTCAAATCTATCAGCCGTTGCTGGTTCGTGTAGGAATGCTTCAAAATCCTCTAAACCAAGGGATTCATTCAAATATGAGTATGCAGTAGCGTGAATGGTTTCTTGTGAACCGAACATCATAGCCATTTGCTTGATTTCGTGTTTAGGAAACCACTCGGTTACCATAGTAGTCCAATAATCGGATACGGCACATTCAGTTTGAGCAAACCCAAGTAGGATATTACCTACTAAATTCTTTTCTTCAACTGACAAATTTTCATTCCAATCCTTGATATCACCTTGCATTGGGATTTCGGTATGTAACCAAAATGCCTGTGCTTGCTTCAACCAACCTTCGGTGTAGTATTCAGGATATTCAAATGGTTTAAAAGGTACTCGATTATCAAATAGACCCATACTGGTTCCTTGTTAAATAGTTAGACATATTTTTCATTGGGGGTGTTTATATATAGTGATTAGAAACCAATATCACCACTCATTTCTTTATATTTTTGAGCTAATTCTTTTCTTACTAAACTCTCCCCTTGTTTCATCTGGTTTGAGGTCTTTCTACCATCAATGGAATCATCGTTGTAGATGTGAATTTGGCCAGTTGAGAAGTTTGCTTTAGAAGGGAATGTCATTCCATCAGGTCCAAAACGATTCTTAATTACGTGCCATCTACCAGTCCCAGCAAGTTTATCTTCAATCTTACGAGATAGAGATACCACGAAATCAGCAGTCATCATTTTTGAGAATGACCCTGCAATCTTCGTACCTGTAATAATGTCATCTTCAGCACCACTACGATTGATTTGAGATGCCGTAAATACCGGAACTTCATACTCACCAGCCAAACCACGAAGGTCTTCGATTATTTCTTCTAACTCTTCGTGTCTCTTTTCCTTTGCAGGACCTCTCAAAAGGTCAGCATAATCGACAATTACTACATCTGGCTTTTTACCTTGTAGAGTCATCTTATCCATATGTGCTTTTAATGATGTAACACTTGCAGTTTTAGTAGGATAGTGTTTTACAACAAGGTCACCTGATACACCTTGGACTGCTTTCTTAACATCATCCATATTGTACTTCAAATTACCCACTGCAACTCCACTTAAAACTGCGTCATATCGTTGACCGGTATAACCTTCGTTCAATTCTAATGTGTAGTGTGCTACAATCTTACCCTTCTTCATAGCATTTACACCAATATTGACCAATGCCCAAGACTTACCAATTCCCGGAGGTGCAGCGAATAGAATAAGTTCACCTTTACCAAACCCACCTTGGGTAATTTCATCAATAACCTCCCAACCAGTGGATACTACATTACGGACTGAATCTTCATATCGTTCAGTAATCATAGTTTTGTATTCGTGGCCGATGTCGGAGTCTTGGCCGGCTTTCATAGCAGTATCAATCTTCTTTTTGATGGTATCATACTTACCATCTTCTAAAAGTGTTACTGAATCAAGGATTGCGTTCTTAATTGACTGATTCTTACAAAAGTCAAGAACTTGGTCTTTAACATAAGGTAAATCATCACTTTCAAGGTGATTCCAAGCAAATTTAAGATTGTCAACTACCGATGTCTTTAAAACATCCCTATCGATGGTATTGATTTTAACTTTAAGGACATCTAATGTGGGCATTTGTTCATACTCATCGAAGTGTCTCATAATAGTTTTAACCAACCACTCCGAGGCTTCAGCATCAAAGTATTCAGGCTTTAAAATATCATAGATTTGTCGAGTAAACGACCTATCTGATATAATAGCAGATATTACTTTATTCTGAAATGATGTACTAAATTTACTTCCTAACTTCTCCATATAGATACAAATATACGAAATTATTTGTTAGTATCAAAATCATTTATCATTAAAATCGAAATCTTTGAAATGATTTTTCAAATTATTATCCAAAGAGATAAATGAATTTCGTAACCAAGAATCTACATTAGCAAATGCGGTGTACAATTTGTCGTACATAAACATCTTTTTGAATTCAACCATATCCAATTCAGGTTGTAAATCTGACATAATGTTCCGTACTTGAGAAGTAATGGATGATGAAATTTCAGGGTCTTTCAACTGCATTAACCGATAGTTCATCTCAATGGTTGTCACATTTTCGGTCAATTTTTGTGACAACTTATCATCACACTCTGTTTTGATTTTATCAATGAATGTATCCAAATCAAGCACCTCTTCATTCAAAAAAGTCATTTTGTTGAGAATGGTCTTTGGACCTATACCACGAACACCTTCGATATTATCGGATTTATCACCTTCGATTACACGATAGAATACAAGGTTTTGTGGTTTAACACCATATTCTTCTTTTACAAGTACCTCATCATACATTTTCTTCTTCGTAGGGGCCCACACTTTGATTCGTGGATTTACCAACTGAAGGAAATCTTTGTCCGATGAAATGATTGTAACTTCTTTCTTAAAATAATGATTTGCAAGGTATGCGATGATGTCATCGGCTTCCACATAATCAATATAGGTAAGAGAAATGGGTAGAACTTGGAGGTACTCGATAAGTCGAGTAAACTGATTCCTCATAGATTCTTGTTGGTCCTCCAAGTCCTCGTATCCTGCCAATCTATTGATTTTAGTCAGACCAGTACGACCCTCCTTATAACCCTTATACATTGACTTTCTACGGTTTGACCCACCCTTACCATCAAATACGATAACAACTCGTGTAGGTTTGAGATTTCTAATGGTGGCAGCGGTGGACAAGAGAAACCCTGTCACACCACCACAATGTTCACCATCATCATTCAAGGCAGGAACTGCCCCAAAAACTCTAATAAATTGATTTAAACCATCGATGATAAGAACTCTATCATTTAGAGATTCATCTTTAGTTTCACTATGTTCTTTACTAACTTCTTTGAGTAGCTCCTTATACCTATTATGCATCGAAATCTTCTAATTCTACATTATCAATATTTGATTCTGCGCTTGATTGTTTGTAAGCCATAACATAGGCATCACACATTTCATTGTAGATTGTAGTTTTGAGTTCAGGTTGTTCTTCCAACAATTCCTCAAAGTTCTTGGCTTGGAATTTGATTTCCTCACCAGTCGATTTATCTACATAAGTGTACCAAGCACCACTTTGGTTTACCAACTTGTATTGCTTCATCATCTGCAACCAAGACCCGTATTGGTCAATACCACTATCAAAGTAGATGTCATAATCTACCGAGCGGAGTGGTGGCCCCATACGGTTTTTAATTACTTGTGCACGAGTCTTAATACCTACAACTTGGTCTACACCACCAATTTTGGATTTCAACTGACCCATTTGTTTGAGTCGTAGTCGACACGATGAGTGGAATGCAATTGCCTTACCACCACTCGTAGTCCAAGGGTCACCAAATGATACACCCAAACGGGTTCTCAACTGATTGGTGAAGATTAGTGAGATTCGTTCTCTTCCAATAAGGTTAGTTACCTTTCTCATAGCCTTCGAGATAATGATGGCTTTTTGAGTTGCGTAACCTGCTTGGTCATAATCGGCTGAAATCTCAACTTTAGTAGATGCACCTGCAACGGAATCTACTACAATAGTGACCAATTTCTTTTTGTCAGAAGAACGGACTGATTCGATGATTGAATCGATTGCTTCAAAGATGTCTTCCACAGTTTCCAATGGAACATACAACATCTTCTTAATGTCAACTCCAATAGCCATCAAAAAGTCTTGGTTCATTGCGTTTTCGGTGTCAATGTACACCCCAAGACCACCCTTCTTTTGAGTGTCTGCGATAGCGTGAGCTGCGAGTAGTGATTTACCACTTCCTTCCAATCCTGTAATCTCGGTAATACGACCTACTGGTAAACCACCATTTGGTCGATTTGAGATTGCCAAGTCTAACGTAGCGGAACCCGTTGATACCCACTCATCCAAGTCGGTTGGGGTTGCCTCTTCCCCATCCAAGAAGAAAGCCACCTTGTGGGCGGACTTAAACTTCTTGTTGAGGTTGTCAGCTAGGATTGAAGATAGTTCATCACGAGAACTTTCCTTCTTCTTTGCCATAACTTAATTAGTCGTTAAATAGGTCATCAAATGCTTCCTTCACGTTACCAGCAGGTGAAGTAGCTTGAGTTGGTTGAGATGTCTCTGCAGCTGGTTCTTGTTTAGCATCTGATACTGAACCGGTCTCTAACCATTGTTCCAACATACCTTGCATTTCTTCGTAAGATGCTCTTTTGAACATTGTAGGAAGTTCAATTTGGTTTTTAGCAGTTTCCAAAATGTTTGAATCCTCTGAAATAGCAGATGTGTTTGGTTTTACACGAATGTAAGTTTCAGGGTAAGACTTACCCAATTCTGCGGCAGTTTTGAACTCAACTGTGATGTCACGACCATTTACAGGGTCAGTCAAATCACCATAATCAGGGTCTGCAAAGAACCCAAGAAGTTCTTGGTAAACATTCTTACCAAATCCCCAAAACTTAACACCTTCAGACTCTTCACCACGAACCAATACTGGAACGTAAGTACGCATCTTTGGAGTTAATTTACGAGAAAGTTGGTAGTCATCACGATTACCAGTTGCCTTCAATTTCTCAGCAAACTCTACGATAGGGTCAGCCTCACCAAATGACATTGGAGAAATGAGATTTTTACCACCAAAGTCAAAATGGAAATAAAGTTCCAAGAATGGGTTAGATGGATTGTGGACATAAGGGAGAATCCTTACTTGTTGTTTACCCGGAGTGGGTTTCCACAAATTGTCAGTTTTTGTTACTTTTGTCTGAAGAGTGTTCAGACGGTTACGGATTGCGTTTAAATCAATAGCCATAGTTTTCCTTTTTTAATTGTTAATTGTTAAACTTGTCACTAATATACAACATTTGGGTGACAATACCAAATGTATTTGAAAATATTTTTTTATTTTTTAATTTGTAGTAACACTACTGGTATAAATATGGGCCTACTCTTTATAACGAGTAATATTTACCTCTTTTTTTGTACACCATCCAAGAGGAATCAGCATACCTTTTATATGGTTTTCCAAAATATTCATTAACGGCTTGAGTTACACCATAATGTACATTTCCATAATCGTGTCCAGCAATTATTAATGAAGTTTTTGAAGCGTAATCTGAAATATCACGGATAACATCATTATATTCGTGAGACCCATCAATGTATATAAAATCAAACTCTGATGTTGCGAATGTATTGGCCAAATTATAACTATAATCTTGATGATATACAATTTTGTCTTTAAACATCCGAGTGTTTGTAAAAAAGTCAGATTGTACATTGTCCCAATCCTCACCAAACAATTCGTTTGCTTCTTCGTACCCAGAGTGTGGGTCTATACAATGGATTTCATCAAATATACCAGATGCGGCAAACATTAGGGTAGACTCACCTTTATATGAACCTATTTCTAACATTTTTCGTGGTTTTCTATATCTATTTTGGAATTCTAACGAACCCGCGCCTATTTGGGTTGTATCATCGATGTAAAATTTAGCACGAACATCCTCTATTAGATTCAACAATCCAAAAAAGTGAATATTGTAATTTATACCACCCAACCATTCTTCGGGTGGATTGAATCTCAAACTATGGGTGTTTGTATTATTCGAATCTCGGATATCCTTCATCAAAACTTTTTTTAATAACTAATTTAATTAACATCGATGATTCTGAATAATGATGTCGTCATTACTTTAAAACCACCCCCATCCGTTAAGATGACTGCGTTTCTATATTTCTCCCAATCCACTTGGTATGATTTATCCAATACACCACCATTTTCGGTAGTAATCAACGCGTTTAATGCGTTGATAGTATACATCGTGTTTGATTCCTTCTTTCTATGTACCATAATGGTAGATGGAAGGAACTTTGTTGATGAATTTGGAATAATATTATAACTCACTACCAATTCGTTAGATGGTGTTAATTTCAATACAAATATCTTACGGCTGAATAATTCAAAAGACTTAAATATAGTGTCCACAACGGACTCAAATTGACCCTCATTTGTGAAGGTACATAATAATTGTGTTCTCACTCATTATCTCCTAATATTATCCGTATACTTCAGATTGTGCTTTTTTCAACCTAGCAGCAAAAGCTTTTTGGTTTAGTTTCATTTCAAATTTAAATTGGCCGCCATATCCACGACCATCTTCTCTAATACCAATATCTGCTACCGGAAAGACTTCACCGGATGATTCAATTTTATATCCAATATATGGTGCTGACATTTTAGGGTCACCATTCTTATCAAAAGCAGGTTTACCATCCTTACCAATTAATTGTTTTGGTGGTTCAGCGACTAAATTTTCTTTAAGTTTATTATAGTCATCAGTTCCAAAAATAGCCTTCATAGTTTTCTTATCTAATGAGAATGGACCAATTGCCATAGTCTCCTCACCTTCGGAAACTGCTTTTAATGGGAACTCCGAACGAATGTCCTCAAGCATACCTGCTTTCATCTTTGGGTTTTCGGTAATTGCTTTAACGGATTCTGCTTGGAATAGAGCGTGCTCTTTATTGTCCCTATCAACAATCTCTTTAGCAGATTTATCACCATTGGCTGACAATGCATTAATAGCAGTCCATAGGACTTTTTGCTTGTCTCGTGAATTACCCTCTAATGCTTGTTCAAGGGTCAGCCCTTTTGATTTTAAAACTGCATTAACTTCCTTACCCTTTGGAGATTTTAACAATTCTTCAAGTTTTGCCTTGTTTCGTGAAACATATGAAATGTTTCTCTCTCTTGCTTTTTGAGCGTATACATTTTGATTAATTGCATCTGGTAAATCGGCGTCCCATTTAGAGAATGAACCTGCGCCGCCATTTAGGAAGTTTACGTGCGTTGATTTCTTTAAAGATACCTCATCCAATACTTCTTCACCATTTGGTTTTTTAACCTTTAGGTACATATCGGTTGAGAATCCCTTATTATCATTATAATTATCCATACCCATAGCTTCAACATCAGCTTCAGTATCCCATGCACCAGCAATAATTTCAGTACCCTCACCATATTGGTCTACCAATCGGTCTTTGATTGCTTTTCTACTTTGAGTAGCGGCCTTAATCCAAGATTCATCAACAACTCGTGAGCCAGGATTATCTTTGTACTTGCCGGTCTTTTTATCCTTCTTCATAAAGGTATCTGGATGGTTGTCTTTCAAAGAAGTTTCGTGTTTAAGAAGAGAATTACTAAACTCATTCCATTCTTTATCACTCATCGTAGCACCCATCATAGTCATCAACTCACCAGCCTGCGCCGAGATTTGACCGGCACCACCAGGAATATCACTATAATGTTGCCATTTGGTTGCATCACCCTTTGGTTGTGTATTCACCATTCGTTCTAATGCCGTTAAATACTTTTTAGGGAACTTTGGATTGTTCTTCATAAAGTCAGGCATCTTATATACATCGGGTGGAGTTGGATTTGCAAACTTAGCATTTCGTTTTTGGAAGTCAGCCTCATCCGGTGGTAAATCCATCGAATATGTCTCTGATTTAGTAGGGTCACCTTGTTTTAGTGATTTATCCTTCTCACCCACATACCCATTAGCTTGTGGTTCGGATTTAGATGCGGTCTCTTTCTCTTTGGCCTGAACCATTGCGTCTTTTTCGGCTTGGGTCATCATTGCCACTTGGTCGGACTTTGAAAACTTCCCATCATCTTCTTTACTATCATCACCACCCTTTTTACGAAGAGTATCTGCGGCTTTGTATTGTGGTGATTCTTTATCGGATGCAATTGCAGTCTTATAAGTGGTGGTTTTTTTCTCACCCTCTTTGTTTTTGTAAGTCACTTCAGTATCGGGGTCGATTTTCTCGGCTTCCAAAAGTGAAGTGATGTATGCTTCAGCAAACTCATCATCAACAAGTTCTGAAATGACTTTATAGGTGGCCACCAATGATTCTTCTGAAGTGATACCTTCGTTTAACGAGATACCCACATCATTCCATACTTTTTGTGCTATATAATTGAAAAGTTTCTTCATAAGAATAAATAGTTATATTGTAACCTTCACCATATCTTTATAGTTATCACCCACTTCGGTTTCAACAGGGAACCCATCTGCTTCCATAACTGATTTAATACTATTAACATAATCATTACCATCTTCAGGATGAACATCAAATAGAATTGAGTCATAAGTGTAAAGAATTGGTAAGGACTTTTGAGATAATCTCATTTGAGATAATTTCTCCAATATAAGTATGTTCCGTTCAGTCTCAACGGACTGCAAAATATAGTTAAACAACTTATTTTTGTTCAAATCTGAACTATAAATCAACTTTCTTCGTAGAATTGGGGTAAATACCTCTCTATTTATCAAAAATTCGTTCCAAAGTGACTCTATATACTCTGATGTCTTACTAAAGAACGGAATGTGTTTGTATTCATCCTGCACTCCACCATATAATTGTCGGAATGTGATTGCTTTTGCGTCTTTAATATCAGCACCATATTGGTCAGCTAACCACTTGTGTGCTTTGATGTCTAATGGTATATCTACACCTATCAATTTAGCAATCAAACGAATGTGATACCCATCGAAATCTAACTGATACAACTTACCACCATCAAATCGTGATATGAACCTCTTACGAACATCACCATCTTTTGGTAAGGCGGCATAGTTCACACCACCAAAGGTATTGGATGGTCGTGAGGTTGTAGTCAGCATATTGTATTGAGTGTATTCCATACCATTATCAGTATGTAACCCACTACTCTCCATCCACTGCAATCCAGTTGGATACAATTGACTAAACTTACTTGGGGTCAAATCAGACCATATAGATTTCCACTCTTGGAATTGTTCGTAATGCTTCCAAATTGGGATGAGGTCATTTGCTTTAGGTGCTTTTCTTCTTCTAAAGATAGTGTATATAGGTTTCTCATCTACCTCGAAATCTCGTGCCTGATGGAATAACTCCATCTCAAGGTCGAACATATTAGGTAGGAAGTCGTAGTGGTGTAAGAACTCCTTTAAACCCACTACACACACCTCTTCGAACAAACTGAAGTCTATGGGGTCAGTTACATAACTTGCATCTATGTTGTTGTAGTTTACGAAAAGGTCAGTATTACCATCTGATATGATAATAGCAGATACTCTCGAAAGATGAGGGTGTTTCACCAAACTTGTTAGAATGGGAAACACCAACACCTTACTTGACAGGGCAGAGATGCGTTTATGTAATCTTTCGTTTGTATCTACTATCTTCACAAAGGGTAATATACGAAATTATTTTTTGTAATCCAAATTATTTTAGGTGGTATGAGAAGTGCCACCCACAATCATCATCGAAGTATTCTTCTTCAACAACTTTAGCATAGTGACCAATGGTTTCTTGAAGTTTGGTGGCGTCTACATTTTTCCAATATCCAAATCGTAGATACACATTGTTGCTACCACCCCAAACTTGACCTATCTCAAACTCACCGAATACTTCGTTTACTTTTGAAAGGATTTTAAAGGGAATTTTGTTATTCAACATAGTCTTAACGATAAAGGGTTACTATCGAACCGAAGTTCTTGTCAAACACTTGAAGAAGGTTTTCGTAATCACCACTCTTCATTTCTTCCATAATTTGGTTACCATCCAACCCCAATTGGGAAGCCAATTTCTTAGCTGTCCCAAGAAGGTAAAATGCGTTCCCTTGAGGACCAGTAAGGTCAATCTCAATTCCGTAGGTCTTTGGTTTACTTACAATAGCCATATCTGATTATTTTACTAATTCAATCATAGAAAGAGGAACATTGTAAGAACCGAATCCGTTCAAAACTTTAAGAGCGGCCTTGGTTCGGTTAATCTTCTCAACTCGGAGTTGTTTACCCATCAACTTGGGGTGATTAACTTTTACATTAGCTCCGACATACAAACCCTCTTTAACATCAAGGGCGACTTCGTGTCGTTTCATTTTGATAACTTCAACAACTTTAGAGTTCAACTCTCGTAGTTGTTCGATACTCAACTGATTTAATTCTGCGTAAGTCATATTTCTCATTGTTTAATTATTAACTCTCAATCTTACAGTACTAAAGTACGGATTATTTTTTGTATTTCCAAACTTTTAATGTTAAGAAATTGTTAAACTTTTAGAAGTTGTAATCGTAGAATTTACGAGGATTGTCACCAATAACCCAAAATCGGTTCTTCATACCACTCTTACTCAAAGTGGCCTCAAAGACCTCACCATCTTCGTAGAACTCATATGATTGATTGTACATATTCGTACAATGTCCGGCAAAACCACCAGGAACATACTCCATTTTGGTTTTGTTCTCACTAGCGTAAACTGGCTGAATCAGTACCTTGGTCTTACCTTTGATACCTACAATCTTACCCACAGGGTCAACATCTGAAAACAACACTCGGTTGATGTACTTACCAACTAGCTCGTTGGTCACTTGAAATCTTTCGTTCTTTACTATCATAACTTATATCTCTTATTACATAGTAAATATAACAAAAAAAGGGGACTTTACCAAGCCCCCTTTGTTAAGAAATTGTTAAATCTTTACATTGAACCCGATACTTGAAGTTCCAATTGATTTACTTTATTTTGCAATGTAGTAATCATATCAGACATTTCTTGCATCGCCTTCACCATTGGAGAAAGTAATTCGTTGTAACGGAGTCCCATCACCGAACCACTAATCACACCGGCAAAATCAGAAGTAGTCTTACTAAACTGACCTAATGATGAACTTACTTCTTGAGCAATGAAACCATAGTGAGTTCTTGAACCTGTCGTGTATCCTATAACACTACCAGATACATCATATTCACTTGGAATGTCGGTAAAGTTGTAACTTACAGGTCTCAATGCGTTCACGAATGTCAATCCTAAATCAGAATTCACTACGTTTGTTTTGTGATTGATGTCGGATGTTTGGATTGTTCCGTTTGTTGCGTAGATATCATCAAATCTATAAGTAGCGTTACCCACATCATATTGGTTGTTTGTAAATGGTATTACATTACCAACCGTCATATTCTTGTGAATTGTTGATGACAACACCTGCCAAGCGAAGAATCCACGAGATATTTGAATTACAGTAGAAGTATCCATATTCCACGCGTTCGTGTAAGTATACGCGCCGATTGTTGTACTTGTTCCAACATATTCAGCATTCAATGAGTTGTTTGCCGTGTTGATGTATGACCTATATAAAGTCGAACTTGATTTAGGGTCGGTATATACAACATTACCACTATAATCTAATTGTTGTTTACCAGTACCACTACCAACATTAGCACCGAAGGCCAATCTAATATTGGCAACAGCCGCTTCAAGAACAATATTGGTCGTAGTATTACCCGTACTATATCCGGTAGTCTCGCCATATGCGTGTGGGTGAATAACTGCACCAATTGGATATGTTGGTGCGTAACTCAAACGAACAACCGTAGCTGCCGGTTGTGTATTATCAAGTTTACTATCTAATCCTGATAAATCAATGTAAGTGTACAACTTACCACCAGCCGAATACGTTCCATAGAAACTTGTATAGTTGTTCGAGTTGATACCAAGATAAGAGTATGTTACCGAGTCAGCCACTGCGGTATCATCAAGGAAAATACGTTTAGCACGAACCTCACCTGAAGCAGATACTTCAAAGTTTGAAGCACTAATCTCTAATACATCTTGGATTTCACCAAATCTCATATATCCCGTAGCGGTATTACCTACGAAGAATTTAGGTTGACCTGTGGTAGAACCATCCAATACAATACCCTCACCACTTGATGGAGTTACTGAAGTACCACCAATTTTGAGGATTTCATTATTCAAATCAAATTCAACACCTTGAGTTGTAGAAAGGTTGTTTGACTTGATTGTACCAGTAGAGATGTTATCACCACTAATTTTTGTAGTAGATGAGATTGCGGCTGGGTTTAGGTATAGACCCTTAACTTCAGCAGCAGTCAATGGTAAATCGTATGCTCTAAATTGAGCAAGGTAACCATTCCAACCATAAGTTCCGGTTGATGAGTATCCACTACCAGCACTATTGTGTTTTACACCAACACGAGTACCACCCACCGTATCTCCAATACCATATGCGTTTGCGCCACCCAATGTAATACTATGAGCTACACTTTGTACTTCTTCACCATCTTTGTATAACTTGAGGGTGTTGGTAGTTGTATTATCAATTACAGCTGCAATGTGTGAAGTTACTCCCTCTGCAACAGAACAAGAAACAACTGCCCGTGTAGCACCCGTACTTGTGTATGATGCGTAGAATAACGTGTTACCTTGCATATAGAAGATACGACCTCCACTTGACCCACCTTCTTCGAAAATAACTTGATATTGTTGAGTACCTTCTTGTGGGTTTTCCGTGTCCGGATTCATCCAGAAAGTTGTAGTCATTGATGATGGACTACCCAACTGACTAATGAATGATGGCTCAGCAGAGTTACCTAAATATGCAGAAACACTTTTGTTAGGAATACCTTGAATGTACAATGAATTACCATCGATGATAGAATTACTTCCAGACTTGATTGAGTATGCTGAACCTGTTCTTGGAATGATGTCATTATTTACTTTGTTGTAAATCACACCATTTGAACCTTCGAATGGAAGGTGGAACTTCAAGTTTTCATTTGAAGGAAGAGTACCAACTACACCGGTTACCAAATCACCAGCAATTGTAGCACCACCACCGATTACCACATTACCAGCAGTATCCAAGTAGAAGTTAGATGATGAAATCTCAATATTACCATTAGCACCACTAATGTATTGAGATGCTTGAGCACCTACATAGAATTGGTCAACCGTAATTCTTGCTTTAGAACCTGAAATCCAAAGAGTTGATTCATCATTGTTCCAAGACAAGTATGAATTTTGAGAACCACTACCCAAGTAGAAGTTACCATCGGAATCCAAGTAAGATGTAAAGTCATCCAAAGTAGCATCAGACCCTGCAATGTTTCCGTGGAAACCAAATACACTATCAGTCATCAAAAGACCGGCTGAAGCGGGTCCTACACCAGTCAAGTTTTCGTTAGCCCAACTAAAGTCTTGGTTATCAGCACCAGGAGCACCATCAGCACCATCAGCGCCGTCAGCACCATCAGCACCAGCAGTACCTTGTTTAGATTTTGACAATGAGAATGTTTTATCTATACTTACCGAAGCACTCGCAGCGTTGATAGTAATAGACCCACTATCGTGAGTCATAGCAGTCACAGTTACAGTATTTGAACTTAAAGTAGAGGTGATGCCAGTTCCATTTGTTCGTGTAATTGTGTAATCACTCGTAACATCAGTAATACCTTGGAATAATATGATATCAGTTGAACCACCACTAAATGAAGTTACCGTACCATCTGCGGCCGCTGGGAATGTTTGTGAATCATTTGAGAGGAATGCCGTGATAGCAGATACACCATTACTACCATCAGCACCATTAGTACCAGCAGCACCTTCTTTGATACCATAAACTGATACACTATCTTGTGAAATTACTGAAGAACTATTTGAACCTTCACGAGTTTTTACTGTATAGGTTAACTTACCATTTGCAGATGGTTTTTCTCCCGTAGTATCAATAGTAAATGTGGTTCCAGTTGTGTTTTGTTGAGATGTACCATCTTTTAAGAATTCGTAATAAACCGTACCACTATGGTTTTGTTCCGTAGCGGTTAATGTAATGGTTTGATTACTTGGGGTCTCAACCGAACTTGCGTTGTAAGTAATTGCAAACGAACTTGCATCTAAACTAACAACTTTAGCATTAGTACCACTTGCACCAGTAGCACCTTGTTTAGATTTAGAGAATGATTGAAGTCTTGTTTGACTAAATGAAGTACCATCGGTTGTTTTACCGGTAAGGGTATAAGTTACACTACCCAAATCTTCGGTCATATTACTATGATTACCAACAGTTGCGTAGTTACCACTATCAGATACCGAACCGGCCGTTATTGATGAGCCACTTGTGGTTACTTTCCAAGTACCATTTGAAGTTCCACTACCATCATAAGTCAATATATCAGCACCTTCATAAACCGTGATAGTTGTACCACTACCTGCGTAAGAAGAAACCGTTCCAGCAGCATTTGCGTTAAGTGTATGAGACTCATTTGATAAAATACCCAATACAGGTGAAGTACCATCAGCACCAGCAGCACCATCCGAACCACCTTCTACTTTGAATACCTTGAAGTAATCGGTTAACCCATCAATAGATGCGGTTACACTAATCGGTAACTTTGACTTTGTAGATGAGAGATTACTTGCAAATGATACATTGAATGTTCTCTGACCAGAACCAGCACTAACCGTGCCACTAATAGTTGGGTCGGTAATAATATTACCCCCTGAATCTCTAATTGTAAGGTTACTTGCCCCAAAAGTTCCACTCAAGTTTTGTTGACTAACCGTGAACTCGATTGAAGATGGAGTTGCGGATGTATCGTTTACATCATCAAAAGCAAACACTTGAGAATCAGCGGTCAGAGTCAAACTCTTAGCACTTGTACCATTTGTACCATTTGTACCATTTGCACCATTAGACCCTTGTTTGGACTTGGAGAATGATTGTGTTTTTGTAAAGGTAGATGTACCTTCTACATCAACTGTATATGTAATTGATGCATTGTCTTGAGTCATAGAACTATGGTCGGCAACAATTACAGGATTTCCAGCCGATGAAATAGCACCGGTTGTAATGTTTGTAGCACTTGCAGTTACTTTAAATTCACCACTACCTGGCGTGCCACTTGTGATACCATCCAATTGAGTAGTTCCTTTATAAACAATGATGTTTGTACCACTACCCGTATAAGTTACGGCCCCACCATTTGTTGTAGGGAGTGTGTGTGAATCATTTGTAAGAATCACAGTGTATGCGTCAGCACCATCAGCACCATCAGAACCATCAGAACCATCAGAACCAGCAGCACCCGGCTTGATACCAAACAAAGATACGTTGTCTTGAGCGATTACACTACCACCACTTGAAACGGAGTATGTTTTTACCGTATAATCTACTGAACCCGTTGATGATGGTTTCTCACCAGCAGTATCAATAGTAAATGTGTTAGATGTTCCTCTACTTCCTTGTAGTGAAGCACCTTTGTAGAATTCGTAGTAAACAGTACCACTATGGTTTTGTTCCGTAGCGGTCAATACAATTGTTTGATTTGCAGGAGACTCCACATCGCTTGCATTAAATGTGATTGCGTATGAATCAGCAGTCAATGACACAGCTCTTGCATTAGAACCAGCAGAACCTTGTTTAGATTTAGAGAAAGATTGAACTTTACTTTGAGTAAATGATGTCCCTTTTATAGTTTTACCACTAATAGTGTATGTAATTTTGGCCAAATCAGCAGTAGCAGAACTCACGTTTCCAACTGCAGCATTATCACCATCAGCCGAGATAGAACCTGCGGTAATTGATGAACCACTTGCAACAACCGTGAACGAACCATTAGAAGTACCCACACCATCGTAAGATAGTTGGTCATTACCTTCAAATACTGAAATTTCAGTACCACTATTTGCGAAAGAGGAAACTGCGCCTGTTGAATCGGCAGGTAATGTGTGTGATTCGTTGGAAAGGATTGATAATACCGGAGAATTACCATCAGAACCACCATCGGTCTTGTAAATCTTCGTAGAATCACTCAAAGTATCTTTACTAACTGAAATGGTGATTGGTAATTTTGATTTTGTGCCACCCAAAGTACCACTAAATGAAATACTACCACTTACTTGACCAGTTCCGTTACTTACACTTGAATTATTGAATGTTGGTGTAGTAATCGTGTTACCATCCTTATCGGTGATTGTAATATCACTTGCAGATATAGCACCAGTCAAGTTTTGTTGGTTGATAATCACCAAAACATCATCATCGATTGCAGTTGATGAAGATGCGGATGGGAATGAGAAAATTTGAGAATCAGAAGTGATTGCCAACAATTTTGCACTTGAACCATCTACACCATCAGCACCATCAGCACCGTCAGCACCATCTACACCAGCAGTACCCTCTTTTGATTTAGAGAATGACTGAATCTTCGTGAGATTGAAGTTTGTACCATTACTTCTACTACCAGTGATAGTATATGTGATACTTGCACCATCACTAACCATAGAAGATGGGTTGCTGATTTCAGCAGTAGTTGTACCATCACCTGCAACTGAACCAGCGGTGATTGAACTTGCTGAAACTACGATTGTGTATTCACCATTACCCACATCACTTAATGCGTTTTCAAAAGTTAGTAAGTTAGCACCTTCATAAACTTGAATATCAGTCCCACCACCACTATATGAAGCAACCGTACCATCATTTGCGGCTTGATAAATATGTGCCTCATTCGTAACCACAGGTGTGATTGAGTCAGAACCTTCAGTTACTTTTACAATTGAAATTTCATCAGAAATACCACCTGCGGTAGCGGTTACCGTTACCGAAGTATTACTTCCAAAGTTAGCCGAACTCAATGTTCTTGAATCACCCGTTCCCGTAAGTGTTACACTTGGTGATGTTGTGAATGTGGTTGTCGACCCAATGTTTTGCTTGTTTGCAGTAAAGGTAATAGATGATGGTGTAATTGTACCATCCTTACCTACTTGGAAAATTTGAGCATCTGAAGATACCACAACAGTCTTGGCGTTAAAACCTTTTTGACCTTCTTTTGATTTAGAGAAGGATTGTAATTTGTCAATTTGGAAAGATTCACCATTTGCTTTACTACCACTAATCGTATATGTGATTGTAGCAACATCAGACCCATCAGGCATACTTGATGGGTTACCGATAACATAGGTATCTGACCCAGCACCACTCACAGACCCAGCACTAATACTCGACCCACTTGTAGTTACCTTAAATGTGCTTGCGGAAGTACCAGTTCCATCGTAAGTAAGAAGATTTACACCTTCATAGACTTTGATTGTAGTCCCACCACCAGTATATGCGGAAACTGAACCTGAAGCGTCTGCTTGGAAGATGTGTGCTTCGTTACTCAATAATGGAGTAAGTGCATCACTACCTTCATTTACTTTAACTACCGATATTTCATCGGTAATTCCACCAGCAGTAGCCGAAATGGTTACTGAAGAATTACTTCCGAAATCAGCAGAAGAAAGTGTACGACTATTTCCACTCCCACCAAGAGTTACACTTGGAGAGGCGGTAAAGGTTGCGTTACCACTAATGTTTTGTAAGTTTGCCGTAAAGGTAATAGAACTTGGAGTGATAGTTCCATCTTTAGCTACTTGGAAAATCTGAGCATTAGATGATACTACAACTGTTTTTGCGTTAGCACCGGTTTGTCCGGCAACTGATTTAGTGAATGATTGAATTTTAGTGATGTTAAAGGTATCACCATTTGCTTTCTTACCAGATAATGAGTAAGTGATACTGGCTTGGTTTTCATCCATGCTTGATGGAGTACCAACTGCGGCAGTGGTTGTACCATTTCCAGTAATTGACCCAGCAGTAATACTTGAACCACTTGCCGTAATAGCAAACTCACCTGCGGCAGGTGTTCCTGTGGTATATGTTAGTAATGTAGCACCTTCATACACTTGAATTTCAGTTTCACCACCACTATAAGATGAAATAGACGCAGATGCATCCGCCTGATAAGTGTGGGATTCATTAGATAGGATTGTAGTAACCGAATCAGAACCCTCTTCAACCTTAACGAGTGTTACAGCATCCGAATAATCACCAGATGCCGCAGTAATAACAACTTTAGTATTAGACCCAAAGTTTGCAGATGTTACATATCTAACATCACCACTACCACTTAAAGTAATATTTGGTGATGATGTAAAAGATGCAACTGATGAAATATTTTGTCTATTCGTACTTAATGTAATTGTACTTGGAGTGATAGTTCCATCTTTTCCAACCTTAAATACTTGGGAATCGGAAGTGAGTATTACTGCCTTTGAATTTAAACCACTTTGACCGGCCACCGACTTTGAGAACGATTGTAATTTTTGTAAACCAAACGGGTCTCCATTTGCCTTACTACCACTAATAGTGTATGTAATAGTTGCTTGATTCTCATCCATATCGGATGGGTTACCAATGCTGTATGTTTTAGTACCATTACCACTTACAGAACCGGCTGTAATTGAAGACCCACTTGCAACAACAGTAAATGTACTTGCTGAAGTTCCAACACCATCATATGTTAATAAGTTAGCACCCTCGTACACCTTAATGTCGGTATTACCACCAGCATAAGATGAAATGGACGCAGAAGCGTCTGCTTGAAATATATGCGCTTCGTTTGTAACAACGGGTGTTATTGCGTCAGACCCCTCTACTACTTTTACAACTGAAATCTCATCTGTAATACCACCAGCTGTTGCTGAAATAGTTATTGATGTATTGTCACCAAAGTCAGCAGAAGACAATGTTTTTGTATTTCCACTACCACCAAGAGTTACACTTGGGGAAGTTGTAAAGGTTGCCGTACCGGCTATGTTTTGAAGATTGGCCGTGAAGGTAATTGAACTTGGGGTAATTGTACCATCCTTACCTACTTGGAAAATCTGAGCATCTGAAGATACTATTACGGTTTTTGCATTAAATCCGGCTTGACCAGAACTTGCTTTTGTAAATGATTGTTGTTTTGTTATCGAGAATGAATCACCATTAGCTTTTTTACCAGCAATTGTATAGGTAATAACGGCTTGATTGATAGAGTCTCCCATCAAAGATGGCTCGGATATTGTATAGGTTGTAGTACCATTACCACTTACTGACCCCGGAGTGATTGATGACCCACTTGCAGTTACAGTGTACTGACCGTTACCAGCAGTTCCGGTTGTAAATGTTAATAAGGTAGCACCTTCATATGCTTGGATTTCAGTGCCACCACCGGTATAAGATGATATTGACCCGGATGCATCTGCTTGGAAGTTGTGTGACTCGTTTGATAAGACAGTTGTTACCGAGTCAGACCCCTCTTCAACACGAATAAGAGTAATATTATCAGATATACCATCAGCAGTACCTGTAATAGTTACCGAAGTATTAGACCCAAACGAAGATGATGAAAGGGTACGGCTGTTTCCAGTACCAGTAAGTGTTACGGATGGGCTTGATGAGAATACGGAGGCAGAATCAGCACTAATGTTTTGTCTATTGAGGCTAAAAGTAATATTTGATGGTGTCATTGTACCATCTTTAGCAACACGGAATACCTGCGCATCTGAAGTGAGTACCACAGTCTTTGCGTTAGTACCCTTACCTCTACTGTAAGTTACTCTTTTAATATCATTACCATCGTGAACAATTAGATAATTACCCAATTCTGGGATAGCATCTAACTCTTCTAATTGTGGAATTGTTTTTGTCCTTGCCATACTTTTCCTTAACCTATTACTAATATAGACCCATCAGCGGTCACAACTGCAGACCCATCAGCCGTAACTACTGCACCATTAGGTATAAATATCCCTCCAGGGTCTGGAACATCTCCAGGCAATGTAATTGAGGTTTGTGATATTACTTCACCATCACCCAAATACCGGTCATTAGTCACCAAACCTTCGTTAATAAGTATTCGTGAATTATCTTTACTTGTCTCATCTACCGTTTGTAATCTAGCGTATTCACTAAAATCATTAACATAGTTTACTATACCACCAACTATTGTGTTTACACCTGAAATAATTCTTCTATTTGTATCAGCAACACCTGGTCCTATTTGAGAATCATTTAAAGTTCCCACCAACTTCCAAGGAATCTTTGCTTTTGCAAAATGTTCGACTTGAACTGTGTTATAATCCGAAAGTGCTACTTCTGAAATATAATCTGAATGATACTTCTTTACAAAATATCTGAAGAAGAACCCCGATATATAGTCGTTTTCACTCGGATTTACTTTTCTATATATTGGTGAATAGAACTCTTCAGGTGTTTTAGGTACAAGGTTATCGTATTTAAATTTTTCAATATTTTCAAATGAAGACAAGTCTACATATTTTATCAATTTTTCAGATACATTTTTTACATACGAAGATTTGGTAAATACTTCTCCGGTGGAGTATCTATGATAATCTCCAATATATTCAGTACCATCCACAAACATCCATTCACCACCTTTGGTGTATAGACCTTTTTGGATTTGACCGTCTGGATAATATACTTTTAATCTTTTTGCCATTATGGTGCCACCACATCATCTATTTTACAAAAACCAGTCACAGTAGTATCCCACCCACCATTACCATCAAATTGGTGTTCAACTTTACCCACTGCAAAGTAAACGTGGTCTTTTCTAAACTTTAAAGGTAACCCATCAAAACTAAATGTATCAGCAATTTGAGTACCCCATGCTCCCAAATGAGTTACCGACAAATCTATCATATATCGATATCCCGTGTCAGTTCCTGTGGTTGTGGTATTACTCTTAACATAAGATATTTGAGCATTTCTTAAATCATCAACACGTTCTGGAGAAAACCCACTACCCAATACTTGTTTTTTCTTAGCAATATCATCAAGAGTTACTTTTGAACCTGGTTCTGAAGTTGATGTTCCACCACAATCGTTGTATAAGTTATCCAATGCCCCATCTGGAATATCACCACCACGATTACCAACCAATGCAGCAGCTGCCATATCTGAATCCATATTGGATGATAAATTTACACTTTTTAAAACCGAACCAAGGTTGTGCATACTAAATGTATATGCGGCTGAGGTTGCGGTGTGTTCGGCATACTTATGAACAATCTTAAATTCAACTGCATCAGTTTCGAATCCACTATTATATATTACTAATGGGTATAATCCACCAGTGAGGTCTTCAATTTTTCTATTTAATGTACTCAAAAAACTATTAACGGAAGTTGACCCCTTCTCATCTTTATCGGTCTCTTCTTTTTCTTCTAAAGCTTTTAATGTATTTCCAATCAATTCTAAACTGATTAAAATGTCTTTTGCTGCACCAGTTGTTCCAGCACCGGTCGCAAGGTCATTAAAAGTATCACCCTCTCCACCATAATTTGCCATCTCACCATCCAACAATATAGCGGATGGGTCAGCCGATGCCATTTGAGGTATAAATTTAGCGTTTTCAGTACCAAATTCCCATTTAAAACCAGAGTCACTATTTGCATAGTTAATGACATTGACTAATTCTTCGTATTTTACATATTTTACAAATTTATCATCGGTGTCAATGGTAAGTCCAACAACATTAAAATCAAATCCACCCTTTGTCTGAATGTTTGCAACTGCATATAACCCATTTGGTGACAATGCAGCTTTACCATCCTCTACAAAATCTTGTGTACTTGAACGCTGAATAAACGATGATTCTTCGAATTGTGGGAATTGTGCCTCAAATCTGTTATACAACTCACCAAGGATGCTGAGTGCTTTATAGGTTTCACCCGCCTCATCAGTTAGTTCAGTACCAGCTTGAGCCATTTCATTTTTCATAGAAAGAATTGCCGCAAATCTATTTCTACCGGTTAATTGTATATTACAGGAATATACCCCAACCGCATCCATTGTGAATGAGAAATTATATACGTTTGCATTGATAGAACCACCCATCCCAAGGTCCTTGTATCCAAATGTTATTGTAAACTCATTGCCAGGAACAAACCAAGCCTTTTCTATTTCTTCAAATTGAGACTTACTAAATACTTTAAATGATACATCAACATCATACAATGCCGCATCAGTTACATCAGTAGAACCATCATTACCAATTCGTACAGATTCTAATATAGGTCTGGCCGGAACGTCGCGTTCTCCAGACCGTTCTATTAAAGATTGATAAGTCGATGAGCCAGATAATGGTGTATCACCTATCGTTCCTATTTTAGTTGTACAAGCTTTGATTCCAGCATTATTTACTTTATTATAAGTCAATGTAATATATGCGTATCTACCATAGTTCCAAATTTTTGAGTTTTCATCTTTATTTGGTTCTTTT
>Ga0222718_10001067_pt1 | contig 27605 bp, 43 predicted proteins | sample C33_27DmetaG_FD_165045 | JGI IMG/M metagenome (GOLD analysis project Ga0222718, IMG submission 165045) | Estuarine water microbial communities from San Francisco Bay, California, United States - C33_27D | ecosystem: Environmental > Aquatic > Marine > Unclassified | place: USA: California...
AAGAATGATGTTGCCCATCCGTCCTCATTTTTACCAGTGTTGTAAGATGCGCCTGTTTTGATGTAACCATTGTTACCAACCATTTGTAGAACCGAACCACCTTCCTGCTTTTGTGCTGCCTTTGTGAAGATAGATACTGTACCACCCACGGATGGAACCGCTAAACGTGAAGCACCCAAACCTCTTTGGATTTGAATACCCGATGCTACGTCAGTCAAACCTTGCCAGTTAGACCAATACACCCAACCATTTTCCATATCATTCACGGGCTGACCGTTGATAAGGAATGAAGTGTTACGTTGGTCAAAACCACGAAGTGATAAACGTGAATCACCGTAACCACCACCTTGTTTTGTTGCGTAAACACCTGGCGTGTTGTTCATGATTTCAGGGAACTCTAAGTTACCCGTCTTCAAAGTGATTTCAGAAGGTGAAATCGTTGATACTGCAATAGGTGTTTCTCTTACCTTTGCAACGTCAATAACTCCTGATGTAATCACAACCTCTTCTAGAAGTTCTGTATTAAACAGAGAGTCAACTGCTTCAAGATTTTTCGGTGCCTCTTGAGCAAAAGCACTGTTAACTGTTAATAATGCTCCAGTTACTAAAGCCAATAAATTTAATCTTTTCATTTTAATTTATTTTGGTTTATTTATTTATAAAAAAAGCCGAAGAGGTTCTTCGGCCATTAATATACGAGTTTATCTCCCCATAGTTATATGAGGTAAAAGTGTTTAGGTAAATTGTATTACTTTCCCTGACCACGATACTTCTTCTGATAGTTTTTAGACTTCTTGTGAGTTGAAGTACGTGTTTTAGAATGAACGCCAGGACGACTTCTTTTTGGTTTCTCAATAGTGAGTACTGATGATGATTTAATTTTTGCCATTTTTTAACTTATTTTAAATTTTACAGTTACAAATATATATAACTTTCTCCATCAAAACAACACTTTTTTTAAAAAAAATCTAAATCATAGAATGAGTCCTCATCACCTATCGGCTCATCCCATCGTGGAACCATGCTTACAATTTTTCCCTTCTCATACTCCTCAAATACAGAATTTCTTGTTATTGTAAATCCATTTGTGGACTCTTTTTCTATCTTTGGTAACATTAATTTACCACTGTGATAAAGTTGTGATAATCTTTCATCTAACACCTCTAAAGTAGTATTCCACGTTTCAGGTACATCATTATTGTACTTACTTCTTGTCTGTATTCTTATAATTTCATTTCGTCTGAACTGGTATTCTACTGTCGCCCTTTCTGTTGAGTCTTTACTTCCCATCCTTAATGAAACTATTAAATTGTGTGGTTTCTCACTATAGGTCCTAACACAATTATTTTGTACGGTTGACTCACTGTTATATTCTTTTGTGGTTGTCAAAAGTACAGGATAGAAATCAACACCAATCATAGATAGTATAGGTTCCTCTATTTTATCTTTCACGCCTAAACCATAAAAACGTTTTACTTTACCATTTCTATATGTTTGTAGAAGCTCAGTTATCTCTGAATGTTCATTAATAAAATCGGTTCGATTTTTAAATTTAATTTTATAATTGTGATTATACTTTTTCAAATCACTCCTAAAAATGAAATGTTCGATTAGACTAGAAAAATCAACACCACTATTTAAACCTATCACAATTTGTTGGAAGTCTCTTTTACTGAAAGCTTTAGATAAATCTAACCAATATCTTTCATTGTGATAGTAATTACTATCTAAGTTCGTAAATACATTAGGTTTTAATCCATTAAAATAGTCAACACCAATTATTTGGAAAACCATTATTACATATTCAATACTGATATTGTTATTATCATTTAGGTATTTTCTAATTTTACTACCTGTCAAATTATTCAACCTCATGAAAGTTTTAACTAAGTTTTTGTCTTTCTTTAATTCTTTCTTTGGTATATAAATTCTAATGTATTTTGAGAAACTATTAGGTATTTTAAATCCATTGTCTAAAAGGTATAGTCTATACATAATAGTACTTAAACTCATATTATCACTTACCTCTGATGATGGTTTTATACCAGTTCTTTTAAGTATGATGTCATTAACAGCAGTCCTAATCTTATCCATTTCAGCACCCGCCTGTAAATCTTCATAATCAGATAGTCTATTAAAATATAACATTCGTAACTCCATTATTAAATCACTTATGATATGATATGGATTTACAACATTTTCAAAATTATTTACTCGTATTTTTTTTGATATTATTCTCTTTTTACTTTTGACTATTCTACCTACATATAGATTTTTTGTTTTGAAACTGTAGGTACTAAATATAGTGTGTTTTCTAACATAAAAATTTCTACTACCAACCCTTCTTTTCTTAATATTGATATATACCTTTACTGAGAACTTATCACCATGTTCCTCAACGACAACCGTAACCCTTCTCATCTCTAAGCCTTTCATTATGTCTGAGAAGTGCTCTAAGAACTTTTTTTCATCACTATGTTGTTCGATGTTCTTTCGATTCCAAATACCCTTTTTCTCGGTTCTTATATAGTCACTATTATATTCAGGGATGTTACACACATCCTTGTAGTGTTTAATTTTATATATACCTTTTTGGAATCTGTAGTGAGTAATCTTATCTTCCATGAAATTAGATTTACTACAAAGTTAAATAAAATAATGAATTTTGTCAAAGATTAATTTAAACCGATTCTACCCATATGGTGCTCCATGAACGGTTCTATCTTTTTTTCTATTTCTTCCTCATCAGATGGACCCATATGATTTATCTTTAAAACAACAGCAATAAGTTGTTTACGTGTCAGTTCAATATCTTCACCGTTTTCAAGGTTATCAATAGCAGCCTGTCTAACCTCAAGAAAGAACTCATCAGGGTCACCTTTCCCGATTAGTCCTCTGAACTCTTCAGGATTTTCCTTAAAAAATGTTTTGAATTGACTGACATAAATTTCTACATCAACATTCATATTATCTAAATAAGTGTAAGTTAGAATTTGGGTCGTCTATTTTGTCTTGTAACTTTTTAGGAATAACAATATTCGGATTTGAGTTTTGAATATTGATAACTGAAAGATTTGGTAAATCTGCCAAACTTTCAGGTAATTCCTTTAAGTTAGGATTTTCAGGTAGTGATAAGAATACCAGATTTTTTAGATTTTTGATTGAATCAGGTAAACTTTCAACCACACCTTCTAAGTGTAGTGCATCTATATTTTTAAAATCACCAATCTTTTCAGGTACCTGAAGTTTTACTGAAGACGTGTCATTATCTGAACCATATCTCGAATTTCCTTTTGAGAACTCAAATCTCTCCATATCTGCAGGTAACGATTCAAAGAAGTCATCAAATCCGTATAAAGCAATAAACTTAGATGATGAATCATTTGGGTAGTTCAATACTACTCTCTTACCTTGTTTTCCTGATGTTAACCCTTTTGCAAATTCAGGTTTAAATAGTTCTTTAAGGTCAGGAGCTTCCTCGTTTAGAAATTTAATTAGATTAATTTGTCTGTCATTAATATCCATGTATTGACCTGAAGGGAAATGGAACTGATATCTTTCTTTTGGTAACCCTGTTTTTGAACTTGTTTCTCCACCTTTCTTAAATACTTGATATAACGGACCATCTTTAATGTATCTTTCAAACCAATTATATCCTGGTGACGATGTACACCATCTTGTCTCTTCATGGAAACCACCAAAGAAACATGCAGCATCTTTACCTAATTTACCAGTATCAGTAACCTTAGTAACCGCCCAATTAGGTCCGTCATAGATTAAGTCCGAACCAGGGTATTGGAATGTTTTAGCAGCATCTTTTCTCTCATCCTTAGTAGCCTTTTCTTTTTCTAAAGAAAAGTCTTTTACATTATCAAAAAGTGTGTCAATAGTTAATTTATTGATATCTCTGAACTCTTGAGGTAGTTTACCTTTAAATCTATGGAACTTTTTAAGGTCTTCAGTAGTTTTATATAAATCCTCCCAAAACTGACCTCTTAATGCCTTCATCTCACCTTTCCACTGTGGTGTATTATATTCAGATTCAGGATTTAAAGATAGGTATTGTTTAATCAACCACTGAGTATAAGGACCAACTTTAGATACTTCACTAAAATCTTGATTGAAATTGTCTACATCAACTCCATCCTTGATTTTACTTTCAGGGTCGGCAGCAACTAAAGAAAATAATTCTTCAGGCTTCAACTTTGGTCTCTTACCTTCTTTGGCTGGTTTCAATAACTTGTTAGCCAAGAACTTCATTCTGGCATTTTCAGATATAATATTTTTTAATAATTGATTAAACTTCATAACCTTTTTCTTTTTCATATAAATATACTCCAATTATAAAAGATGTTTCTTTACTACAAAGATACGGGTATTTTTCTATTTTACAAACTGTAGTTCATAATCAATAACTCTTCCCCCTTGGTTTGAGTTTTACCCTTTTTTGCTGCCGCCGCTTTAACAAACTGTTTTTTCTCCCACACATAGTCATCTTCAGGGAACCAATCATGTAATAATTCAAAGTCGTAATATGATAATGAGAACTTACCTCCCACTCCGTGTAAAACATTAGCCAACCTTTCATGGTCATCACGGTCAAAATCATGATTAGAATAATAGTTTTCAGTTTTCCAATATGGTGGGTCTAAATAAATGTACGTAGTTGGTGAATCGTATTTTTTAATTACATCTTCAAAGTCCATATTCTCTACATGTGTAATAGATAGAAACTTCTTTACCCATTTTTCATTTTTTAATTTATCACGAAAAGTTAGATACTTTGATTTATACTTTCCTTTAAGGTCAATAAAGTTTGAAGACTCAGGTTTACTACCACTAAATACTTGAGTAAGAACATAAGCATACTTCGCAGCAACTTCATAGTCAGGACCATTAACCGTAAATCCGTCCGCAAATATTTCTTTCTGAAACTGATTAAACTGCAATCGATAAACTGCAGGTGTTGGAAATTCATCTCTTTGTTGACATGATATACTATCCACCGCTTTCAATAATTCAGTAGGATTCTGAATACATTGAAACAGATTATAATTTAAAGGATTGAAATCATTGTATACAATCTTTTTTAGGTTTGGAAACTTTTCCATATCCATATTGTAGAAACACCAAAACATCCCTCCGAACGTTTCAACATACGTTTCCATATCCTGTGGATAATAGTCCACAATCCATTTTCCAATCTTACTTTTCCCTCCTATGTAACTAAGCATAATATTCTATTTTATGTAAAGTATAAGAAATAAAAACCAAAAAGGCAAATGGTTATTTAAAAAAATTCTAATGTTAAGTTTTATCTAACATTCGAATTGTCTTGTTTTTTACACTATTTATTGTTAAGTTATTGTAAATAAACCTTTAAACAAAAGTATTATGAAACAGATTTTAATAACTTTATTTATACTCTTTGGTCTTTCGTCTTTTGGTCAGTCTGTTTCAATCACAGATTGGGACAACAATAACGTTGAAGAATATGTAAAATGGTCAAAAGAAGGTTACAAATTAGAGGAGGGTTCACTAATTGATGGTAAATTCCATGGTAAACTTACTTCATTCTATGCTGATGGTACAATACGAGTAAACGCAACTTTTAAAAACGGAATCAAACATGGTGTTTGGAAGTATTATAATAAAGAAGGTAATATCACACACCGTATCGTATATCAAGAAAACAAAAGAGTAGAAGCGTCAGAGACTCGTTACTTCGAATAACAATTCTTATAAGGACGACACGAAGCTTTCTGAGAAAACCCCATATCTTTACATGGGGTTTTTTCACAATAAGATTTACTCATCTTACGTGGTTTCTTATATTCTTTTTGTTCCTCCTCCACATATTGTTGGAGAACCCTACGAATTAATTTTTTATCCATACTTATAAATATGTCAGAAAAAGAATGTAACAACTGTAAAAATAAAGGATTTTCGAATATGCAGATTTTCACAATGTGTTTAGGAGTCTACATCCTTATAAGTTCAATATACGGTACAGTAAAATTAATAGAACTATTGTTTTAATAACGTGTCTTTAATTACATCTAACTGTGACTCGGTTATGTTGTTATCGTAAACTACCGATACTTTAAGGTACATGTTACCAAACCCATGATTTGTTAAAAACCCCTTACCCTTTAATCTTAATGGTTTTTCAGAGTCAAACGTCTTTGGAATACTAATACTAACATCACCTGATGGATGTGGTATTATTATTTTATTCTGAAGTAACACATCTATAGGACTTACTTTTGAATAGTATATAAGGTCATCACCCATCTTTTCAAAGTTATCGACTCGGTCCACCTGTATTTTAACAATTAAATCACCAAAACCTGAGTTAACGTAAAAACTACCTTTACCCCTAACTCTTAAGAAATCACCATTATCTACATTTCTAGGTATTTGAACTTCTATAGATTCCATTTTATCTATCACCGCATTTCCTTTACAGTTATAACATGGATTTGTCACCTGATATCCCCCACCACCACAGCCAGGACAAACCTCTTCTACCACAGTATTAAATAAACCAGTACCCATTTGTCGTCTTACACTCCCCGAACCATTACAGACATCACAAACCTTTTTATCACCACCACTACTATCACACACCTTACAAGGACCTTTAACCCTATAAGTAATGGTCTTTTTAGTCCCTTTAAAAGATTCTATGGGTGATATTGATACATTGATAACGGTATCAGGAGATTTCGTCTGTCGGGGTTGTCTCTGTTGTCGATTAAACATATTAAACAAATCCTCGAAACTACCACTTCCGCCAAAAGGAGATGGATTATCGTATTGTTTTCTTTTATTTTCGTCACTTAGAACATTATAAGCCTCGGCAACGTCCTTAAACATTTCACCACCATCTGGGTTTACATCAGGATGGTATTGTTTACTTTTACTACGATAAGCTTTTTTTATTTCCTCAGGAGATGCATCACGTTTAATACCTAATATATTATAATAATCTTTCATGGATAACTATGTCATTATATTGTTTAAGAATAAGAAAAAGAAAAAATTAATCAAAGGTTACAAAACAGAAAGTAACGCAAAAAGTAAATTCAAGTCAATTCTTAAAGAAAATAAAGTTAAATTTCCTGTCTTTTATGAGAACGCAGAACCTTGTAATTTTGAATTAGGTTTGTTAACCAATCAAAGTTCATATCAAAAATCATTATTTACCACCGATGATTTAGGTAGAAATAATATGGTTAAAATAGAAGGTGAGTCAGATTACATATTTTTAGACATCAAGAGTTATGATATTGAAGAAAGAATATACGATTGGCAAACTGATAACAGGATAACCTATGACGAATTGGTTTCAACATATTGTAAACAAAATACGTTGAAGAATATTTCTACTTTAAATAATAAGTTAATAATACAAATAGATGAGAATTTCTTTTTGTTTAGTCTTAAAAATACTGAAGATAGTGTAAGACTTTTACAGACTATGGAAGATAACTTTATGAAGTCTGGTAGGAACGATGCATTCTTTGTTAGAGATTTGTCTACAGTCCACAGAAAGTGGATGTATGATTTATTAGAAAAGTATGGTTTTGATAGGAAAAAACTTTATAGACAGAACACTACTTACTCAAAACGAAGTTAAAATCTATATCTGATATCGAAATAGTACATTTTGATTTTCCCCTGTCTATTTCTCTAAAATTACTCATCATCTCTTTGTATTCATCCTCAGGTAACTCGACCACCAAACTGACTTTTCCTTTGGATAGAAACGATTCATCAATTAGGTTTGTTATCTCGGCAAGTTTACTTAGTTCGTCCATAAAACTCTCTTTATTCTTTCCCATAAACTATAAGATTTCTTTTCATTAAGGGTATTACGGACTTGTTCAGGTTCTAGATGTTTAATTGAATTTATGATGTCAGATTTAGATTTCTTTATCTCCTGACTATCCTTCAATTTCTCCTTCTTGAACCACAACATCATGTCCTCCATCTCCTTCGGACTTATTTGGTTGCTCATTTTCTAAAATTTCTTCTTTGTCAACAAGTGATGTATTATTATTAACTTCGAAATATAATGTTTTTAATTCATCAACGTTTTTATTTTCGAAAACCGATTTTAATTCGTCAATCTTTTCCTTAAATAATCTTTCCTTTTCTTCTCTTTCCTTGTTGTAACTGATAACGTTATCTAAAGCAGTTTCTAACATATCAACAAGTTCTTTTTTGTTTTGTACCACAAAAGAATAAAGGGTGTAATTAGGTCTATCTGACTTATCTTGAGAAACAACTTCAATACCTTCTACGTATTTTTTTGGTATAACCCAATTTGTCTTCATGTATAAATCAAAAGAAATATATTCTTTTATATATCTTACTGACTTTATGTATTGTTTTGTTTTCTCTGTAAAATCTGAAAATATCATTTAAATATAAAAATTAAGTATGTTATGAGGTAACTTAAAAGTAATCCATAAACTGTAAGTGCTCTCTCACTTAATTCCAACTTTTTAGGTGGGTTAGATACGAGAGCGCTTACAAAATTTATGACCAGTCTAATCACTGAAACCAATGAGAAAACAGCCAAAAAAGTGAATAGATATGTTGTTATCGTATTCAACATATTATTACTTCTTACTTTCGGTTAAGATTTCACCTCTTAAATCTTGTAACAAACCTTTAAGTTGTTGTGCTGATTTTCTAGCTCTTGTACCTGCAGATTTATTACCACTGTAAAATTTAGTAGTGTCAACAGACAAAGTTTCAACTAATGATTTAATTTGTTCTAGTGTTTCCATTTTTAAAATATATTAATTGTTTTATTTTTCTATATATTAAGTTTTTCTTGTTTAATGTAAAGCCAAGATGGATTTTTTTAGATTTTTAATGAGCGTTCCAATGTCTTGTACACATCGGTAAACATCTCTAAATCACTTTTTGTAATTAATCTACGACTGTTGAACAACTCCTCAAAAAACTTTGACATTTCTTTTCTTATCTCATCATCAGGTTGTTCGTAAAATACTTCAAAGAAGAACGCTTCAAAATATTCATAATCTTCTTTTCTGAAAATAAACTCTATGGATTCTTTTTTAAAATTATCGAGTGTTCTATTCCAACACCACTTGAAATGGTCTTGTTTTTCTTCCGTAGTCATACCTATCTTAGTTTCACTAGAATCACCGTGACTATTACCTAAATAGGTTGACTGAACCAAACTAACTAAAGACAAACAATAGTCTCTAAATAGTTCGGTTAATTCTGGTATTATATTATTTGCCTTATACCAAATATCTACATCCTCACTTGACATAGGCTTTGCTAACCAATTAAAAAATTGGTCCATATTATATCTCTTCATATTAGAAATATAGTATGGACCAACTAAAGGTGAATATTTTTTATTATTGAGTTTTTCTGTTGTAATCAATAAGATTTTTCATCTTATCTAAATCTTCATTGATTTTAGTTTGTTTCTTCTCTTCAACTGACGCAGTTAAATAATTCATTTCGTCAGAATGTTTTTCACTACCCGCAACATCATAAACAGGTTGGTCTGCTTTTTGATAACTCATCTTCTTCAACTTAGCAAGTACATTAAGTTTTCTTCTCTTGTTAACATCTTTATTAACGTCCGTCTTAACAGCATTTGCATATTCAGGAGAATTACCTGTTTTTTCACTACCCATGATATTCAGTTCAACCCAATCTTCATTAGGTTTGATTTGGTCATAGTCTAAGTTTTCCATACCACCTGAACGAGCTACTTGGTCAATATACTCTTCAACTGAATCAGAAGCATTATACATCTGTTTTTTATCACTCATTTTAGTTTTACCATCTTTATCAGTGATATCCATCATAGTATTACCACGAGGGAACTCATCTGAATCCGCCTTATATTCAATACCCATGTTAGACATATAATCTTTCATTTTCTTAGTAACGTCTTTTATATAGTCGTCATTAGATTTTTTACTTTCTTTACTGTTTTTCTTTTCCATTGACTCAACTGCAGATTTCTCTTGGATGACGATTCTTTCAATAAGTTCTATCATCTCATCTTCAGTTAATTGAAGTTTTTGTTTTTTAGATTCGTTTACACCTTTGCAAGATTTTTCATCTTCTTCAGACCAACCTTTTAATTCCTTCTCTTCACCACCTACTTTAAATGTTTTTTCACCTTTAAGTCCAGCTTCGCATCTTGCTTTAGTATATTCATTACCTTCTTCAAGTTCTTCTTCACCAATATCACCCGAATTAACCAAACCATCTTCATCTGAATTGTTTGCATCAACTCCAATCAAATCATCATCAGGCATGTTTTCTAAGTAATCTTTGTCACCCATTTTTTTCATTTCTCTTTCCTTACGTCTTTCTTGAGCAATCTTATAGAAGTCATCCATTTCATCGAGTTCCTCACTATTATTCTCGTTAAGTTTAGTCTTAACAGTATTAATTTTTTTACCTAACTCTTCTGAAAGGACTTTATTTACTATTTCGTCAATTTTTTGTTCAATGTTATTCATAACAGTATTTTACATATAAATATATCAGTTTATCTAAATCTCGCATATGGATTTATTCTTATACTATTAAAGTAAAGACCCAAATATTTAGCAATATCCTCAACACGGTCTAAACTATAGATAATAGCAGATTCCACAGGGTCACCTCTGTATGAATCTTCCTCTTCTTCAGGTGGTAGGTAACGACTAATCATTTCATAAAATTCAACAGGTACATCTTTACCTTTAAATTTTAAATTATCTAGTTCAACCCATACCTCAACTTCTTTAGTATCAGTAAAATTATAATCATCAGCCTGACCTAGAAACCCTGCAAGTTTTCCTTTTGGTCCTACATCAATAATTTTAACTTTACCACTTAATCCATTATAATCAAAATCAAATTCTTTATTATTCAATTCTTTTTGTAGATACTTTGCCTTATTATCTTTAATTGAATCTAACCATTCTTTTTTGTATTCCTCAGCAGATGGTGATTTATAATTGTCTGGAAGTTCAAAAGTTGCAAAACCCTCATCTTCCTGTTCTTTAATAAATTTTTCTTCAAATTCATGAAGGACAATACTCTTGATAACATTAATAGGTAAACTCTGTCTTAATGAAATATTTTCAATAGCCTCTTTTACCATATCACTTTCAAAGAATTCTAAGGCATTAATGTCTCCCTGATTACAGTATGGAAAGGTTTTACACTTATCTTTTATTCTAACATACTTACCTCCAGGACCACCATACTTTGGAAAGTTTTTATCCCTAACAGCCCTAAGTTCTCTATAAACGGTTTTTGGGTTAGATAATTTCAATGGGTCTTTCTTTGGTGCACCGAATGCCACATCATAAGCACCTACCGAAGATGAAGTAGTCGCCTCAGTAGTTTCTTCCTCATTTACGGGACCACCTTTAGGTTTTGTTATCTTTTTAGATTCTTTATCTTTTCTCATTGGACCAAACAAAGGACCAACATATGAACCTGCAGATGCAGCACCCGTAGCCTCTTTAGTTTCTTCTTTACTATGGTCACCTTCTATCTTTTCTAACTTATCGTAATACTTTGAGTCTTCAGAAACATGGTCCATCGCAATTTCTAACGCTTTATTAATATCTTCAGTATGTTCGTGTTCAACAGAAACCCCTTTCATTAACTGGTCTACAATATCTTCAATATTGGCTTTGTGTTTTTTAGCTATTTTTTCAATAGTTAAATCATCTGCAAGACCACCTTCTAATTCATCTTCAGAAATTGACTTTCTTATTTTATTAAGTTCTGTGTTTTTTTCAATAGGGTCGTAATCTGTACCCATTCTAGAAAAGGCATCTTTTAATGAGTCGTCAACCATTTTTTTATATTCTTTCTGCATTACCTTACATTTTTAAGTTGTGGCTCCCAAAAACTTCTCTTAGTCCACATAATCATGTAGAACTCTTTCATAATTTTGGTTACAATCTCATTTATATCTCCTTTGATTTTACCTCTTTGGATTTCTTTTTGGATAAGGTCGATGATTTTATTTTCAAATTGTTTAAGTGTGTTTGAATTAAGGAAATCTTTTATCTCCTTTCTTATCATAACTTCAATTTCTTTTTTATCTGTTGCCGATAATGCCATTACTTTCCTATTTTCCAATACATACGACCACCAATGATAGGTTGTAAATCTTGATTTACCCCAACACCGATACCGTATACTTGTTTATTTTTTGTTCTATACATAAATTCCCCACCCAAATAATTTAACTGTTCATTATTTCCGTGTAGTCCTACACCATAATAAAACTCTCTTTCATTAATTACTTCAGTTATTTTTATCTCCTTAGTAATCGTAGGTATTATTATATCTACTTTTGGCTTTCTAGCAAAAATCTTATTTTGAGTAACAGTATCGTTTATAACTATACTTCCTATAGTATCAACCATTAGCGTATCAGAATAGAAGTACTTTGCATAATAATCTTTTAATATTAGTGCAGTGTCTATGTTTATTGGTATTGTATCATATTCAGTAACCAATTTAGTTTTCCACTTTGGAACGTATGTGATTTCAGGTACTTTAATAGTATCCCATTTAATAGTTTCATAATAAGTTGTGTCTTTGATTACAGTATTGTCTCCACCAAAACCACCATCACATTGTCTCATTAGAAGTATGATAATAACTAAAACAACAATCAGTATCGACTGAATGTTGTTAAAGATAGATTTCAATATTTCTAAAATGTTCTTATTCATCTTCACCCTCTACGTTTCTTGTTTTCTTTCTTTGTGATAATATTTTAGCCCACTTAGCTTTAAACTGGTCGTAGTAAGAACTTAACTTATTTATTGTCTCAACAAATTCAGGGTCAACCTTAATCATATCACCGTTGATATAGATACCATTACTCTCACCTATTGAATACATGAAATCAATATCTTTGTCTATAATTTTACCCGTCCATTCAACATTACTAGGGTAAAGATTTAGAGTACCAAAGTCAGTCATATCAGAAACTTGGTCAACAAACTCATCCATAGTTTCTTGGAAACCAGTTTTTTCGTCTGTCGATAATTCTAAATCCTGCTTTGTTTTACCATTTAACTTAATAAGACCACCCGACACTCTATATGTTTTTGATTTGTCTTCTTGAGGTTCAGTGTCAAAGTCTACTTCCGCTTCAATATCAGCATCGATGTTAGTTGGTGCATCAACTTGCTCAGAAATCATTCTTGACCTTCTAAGTAGTTCTTTTATTTCATCATATTCGTTATTCATATTTCTAATATTTTTTTCAGTTCGTCAAAGTCGAAAGCTGGACTTAAGTCGGTATACGTTGAATCATAGTTACTCTTAGTTACTACTCCTTCAAATTTCTCAACTCCACCCACCTTTACATTATGACCTATTAAGGTCTTTGGAATATTGAAATCGTCACAGAGTTCTTCAATCAACGACCCCAAACTTTCTATCTGATTATCAGTATAGGGTTGCCAAAAAAAGTGTCCTCTCCACTTCCTCTCGTATATTCCTTCATTATAAATATTACCAATCCAATTAACATACCCCCCACTTAACGGGTTTTTTCTAAGCCATCCTAAATTTTCCAAACAAATGTTGATGACATTCTTATCAAATGGACCAATATTTAAGTATTTTGAATATGTTTCGGGTGGGATTACGTTAATGATATTACCCTCTCTATCTATGACATAGTTAGGTAGGTATTGATTGTTACCATTATACCTCGTCTTTAATGAAATGAGATAGTCCCTTACATTCCTTGAGGTATGTGAAAGGACTATCTGTTTTTTCTTTTTATTTTTACCGATGAATTTAAATCCTGTCAAATCTTGTGTTTCGACCATCACGCTTCTTATATATTAGTCGTCTTATTGATTGAGGTGGAGATGGTGGTGTTTCTATTTTTTCTTCTTGTTGTTTTTCTTCTTCGTGTTGTTCTGGTTCTTCACCTTCCTCTTCAGTTAATTTAACTTCATTTTCAGAATTTTCAACATCTAAACTTTCATTTTTTAATTTAGTTATTCTGTCTAATTCTTTTTGAAGTCTTTCTAAATCACTATCTGTCGGATTTAATTTAGTATTTTCTAATTCTCTTCTAAACCTTTCCTCTTGGATTCTTTTACTCTCTTCCATCTTCTTAAGATATTTTTCAAGAGTTTCTAATTCTTCAGGTGAAGGAGTTATTTTATCTTCTTCTACTTTATTATTTGTATCCTGAGTATCAGGTTCAACCTGAGATTCTTCATATGGAACATCTTCCAAACCGTCTTCAATAGTTACATCTAAATCGGAAAAATCATCCTCTTCTTTGATATTTTTAAGACGACTAAAAGCAAAGTTTGCAGCAATCACCAATGAAATTGCTAATGGGTCAAATACGAAGATAATAACCAACATAAGGATGTTTACCACCTTACTCATTGGTGTGTTGGTAAGTTCACTGATGTATTTCAATGGTCCCAACTCAGCAGCAACCTCAGAGTTAGACTCCACATTTAGACGTTTGATTTCCAATGACGATATAGAATCGGTAACAACCTCAAGTTTCTGAGATATCTTATTTCTACTTTCAACAGCTTGGTCCAATTCTTTTTGTAATGCTCGTCTCGTTGATGATGACGTGGTCGTGATAATCTGACCTGTTTCTTTATCTTTATATTGTATAACGTTGTTCGCCAAACCTGCTCTTAGGTCTGAAATACTTTCGTCCAATGCCTCTTTCTCAGATAGGTAGTATGTACGGTTTTCCTCAAAACGTCCTTTCTTTAGGTCAATCAATTCAACTTCCTTATCCACAATACCCGCTTGTGATGCGGTTTCTTGGTATGCCGCAGATAAAAATCCGTAGATACCCGCAGAAGTTATCAATACTAAAACTGTTGCCGCAAGTGTTAAATATGTTCTTAATAGTTTGTTAAGTTCTCCCCAATACTGATACAAAAGTGATGCAATAACCAATTTAGCGATTTCTAACGAACCCGCCATAATTAATACTTCAAAAGATGCACCAGCAAAAAGTTTACTTAACCCTGTTACTGAATAGAATGCTGCAGATGTCGATACTGACAATGCTGACAACGCTATGATTGTGGGAAAAGTAAACTTTCGAAAAAATTCAATTATTTTTTTCATAATGTTATTATTTACAGTACTCTATAAATATCTGTAAATAACATATTACATATAATCGAATAGGGAAGAGCTCTCGTTACGTAGTTTTCTTAACGCCTTTTCTTTGATTTGACGTACTCTTTCTTTGGTTAGACTAAAGTCCCCACCGATGTCCTCTAAAGTCCTTGGAGTCCCTGTGAGACCGTAATAATCCTCAATTATAGACCTTTCTCTATCATCCAAACCACCCATGATATCCAACAACTTTTCTTTTAGAATACCATCGGTTGCAAAACTCTCATCAGGTTGTACTGCGTTCTTATTCTCAATCATATCTACCAGTGTATCACCATCTTCATTGATATGATTATCCAACGCAATGGTTTTAGGTAAAGTCATGAACTTAGCATCCATCTCTTTATTTGTTTTCTGAGCCTCTTTCTTTGCCTTATGAAGGTCCTGAACAACATTAACTGGTAGTCTGATAGTTCGTGAGTTCTCATTGAGTGATTGTAGGATTGATTGTTTAATCCACCAAACAGCATAACTGATAAAACGTAGTTTCTTTGACCAATCAAAGTTTTTGATTGCCTTCATCAATCCTAAGTTACCTTCAGCAATTAGGTCCGATAAAGACATACCCTGATTTTGATATTGTTTAGCAACGGTGATAACAAACCTTAGATTACCTTCCAATAATTCTTGGTGTACCTTTTCTTTTTGTTGTTCTGTACATTCTTCAGAACATATCATCTTTGATAACTCCCTTTCTCTTTCAGGTGTCATCACTTTAATCTTTCGAATGTCCTTAAGGTACATTTGAATCTCGTCTTGGTTTAGCGGGTTGCTAGAATTTTTGAAGTCGTTATTTTCCATTTGCATATTTTTCAAGTTGTTGTTTTTCTTTCTTAGACAATGATTTGATTCCTTTCTCTGTGATTTTGTCCAATAATTGGTCCAAAGTTAACACATTATCTCGAGAATACCTCATCTTAATTAAATCAATCTCATTATCCTCATCATCCAAGTCTTCCATGTTATCAAAAGTAAACTCAAAGTCTTTAGGTTCTGAGTAGTTTTCCATAAAATACTTTATAACCCTATCAAACTCTTCTTCTTTTTCTAAGTTCTCATCAATCGGTTCAGGTCTTCGAATTTCAGTATCCAAATCCATAAGATAAGAAATAGTATCATCAGGACCCTGAGCCAAAATGTTTTCAGTAGCCTCCATTAAAAAGTATTGTTCAATCATCCCACCTAGTTGGAGTGTGATAAAGTCAGATACCTCAGAAAAGGGTAAGTCACTTTCAAAATGAATGACCGCACCATTATCACCCCAAATGAATTTAAGGTAATCATTACTAATAACTGGTGTGAATGTAGTTGTGATTGATTCGATGAGTTTTTCACCTCCTCGATAGTTCCCAAAAAGGAATAATAGGTATCTTGTGTTTTTACTATGCATACTATTTTTTTCTATTATACTTATATTTATATGTAAAATCAAATTCCAATGAAAAAATTTACTTTAACTGAAACTGAGTTGACAAATATAATACAAAAATCCGTATTAAAAAAACTAGAAGAACAAGATTTTTCTGTTGAGCCGAAAGTACCAATGACCAAAAGAGAGAAAGAACTTGAAGGTGTGTTTGGTAGTTATGGTGGTGAAGTACCCGCTGACGTTCTTAGATACATGAGAAAGAATCCTAAGATGATTATGAAAAGAATGTTTGATATCTATGGAGAAAAACTAATGGATTATATGCCATACCCTGAAGATGAAATCGAAATGGATGATGTAGATGATATTCCAGGGTTTGAAGGTACAATGGACGCTTTAAGTTCTTTAGGTATTAGAGAACAAGAAGAAGAAAGTATGGAACAACAATATCCTGTTGACGATATTGAATTTGAATTAGACGACTCAGACGTAAATGAAATCATGTCAACACCAGGACCAAAAAGAAGATTCAGAGGTTCAATTTATGTGGATGGTTTAATTCCTGAAACTGACGATAAAGAATACGACAGAAAATTAGCAATCAAAATTTTAGAAAACTACGGAAAGAAATTACCAACATCTGAATATTATGTTGGAGGAGCAGGATTCAAACAAAGAAGTCTAATAGACCCATACGATAATATGGACTTCTAATTGATATTTTTATAAAGTAAGAACCCCACCAATCGGTGGGGTTTTTTGTTAAACAACTTCCATCACTTCTTCATTCATCACAAATGCCTTACAGTCCCAATTCTTAGCCTTTACTACACTATATTGTTGATAGTTGTAAAGTTCTGTATTAAACCACAAAGAGTTAATAGTCCCAACTTTAAGGTCTTTCAAAATATCTTTATCAACCAATTTGATTTTTTTACCGACACGAGCGAATACCGTCAACCAGTAGTTAGAACCTTCAGGTTTAAACTGAACTGTTTGGAGAGCTCCTTTCTTATACCAACCCAAAACAGATGATGGGTTTTTTGAAAACAATTCATTGGTATGTTCGTTGAAGTCTGAAACTGTCATGAACCCTCCTCTAACCTTAGTGATTGCTCTAAACTGACCTTTGTTTCCTTTGATAAAATTTACTGTGTTAATGCCTGTGATGTTGATGATGTCTGCCATAATTTTTCCTTTTGTTTAACAATACAAATATAGGGATAATAATCCAATCCACAAAATTATTTACACTCAATCACGTAATGTACTGTTCTACGAAAACCGTTGTATTGCTCACTACTGTTACCGTATAACACACCATCAACTAAAGCCAAAGCGTGACCCTTAACGATGATGAAGTAACGACCAACAGGGTGTTGCTCCATGAAAGACTTTACAGTGTAACCAGTCTCTTTTTTGTATTTAGGGTTAACCAACTTTTTACGTCCACCGAAAGCATGTCTTGGGTGATAACCCATTAGTTTCATTTTGTAACCGTTCTTTTGACGGTCTAAGATGCTTTTAAGATACATGGAAGTGTATGTACCCTTACGGTTTTCACGTTTGAACTTATCTGCCACAAATTTGTGTGCCTTGTCATAAGGAAGGTCTAAAGCCATCATGAACGCTCGAACAACACAATCATTGTTTTCTTTTTTTGCCAATTCACTTTGAGATTCAGAAATATTATTAGAATCTTTGAAGAACTCGTCTTTGATTTTCTTACGAGTTACAGTTCTCCCAAAGAATGTTGTCTCAGTAGTAGTTTCGATGATGTTCTGTTTTCTTGCCATAGTTCCTTCCTTTTGTTATACAAATATACAACAATTATCTGAAACGACAAAATCGTAAGTAAATTAAACTCTCTTAGAATATCCTACAACTTGGTAAAAATCTTTTTTACCATCGCAGTAATCTTTTACCAGTTCTAATAAAGTTCTAAACATGAACGCATCTGTAGTTTGTTTCTCACATCGAGTGAACAATTCAAGGAATGCTGTTAGTGTGTCCATTCTGTAATATCCATGTCCGTTGAGTTCATTATATACACGGTCTAATTCACTTTTAGACTGTAACTCGTAGTTATCACGTTCCTCTACGGTCTCAAATGGGTCCATCTGGTCGTACTTCTCCAACATATTGTATACAAACCCTCGGACCAACCCTTTGTTGTACTCAGCCTTAACTAACAGGTCCACAATCCAATGAGTGTGTGATGGTGTTCTAAGTCTCTTTCCAGGTTCTTTATATTTTACAATAAAGTCAAGGTCAGGGTTTTCTCCACGAAATCCTTGGTAGATACCGATGGCTGTTCCATCTTCCATTGTGTAGTAGTTTAGTGGTGGATAGTAATTATCTGTTCCACGTTGTTTGTAAGTAAGCTCCTCTTTCATGTTTTATATATTTTATTCGAGAATTGGTTTTATTTGAGTCTCGAAGTGATTAATTAATTTTGAAGTGTCGTTTTTATCTCTCCAAAAAAATAGGTTTTCATTATTACCGTCAAACCAAAGAGTTATCTCCCTAACTCTACAAGGGTCTCTCGTAATATTACCACGAAGTACAATCCAAAATGGTAATTTATCATTATCAATTTTTCCCTTACTTCTTAATTGTTTTGTAAGACCTGGTGTAAAATACTTACACATTCTTTCGTGAGCATTTCCTCTACCATCTTTTCGTTCTCCACCTTCAACCCAACCATCTTGACGTTTGTTATCACCAAAAATAGTCTTCCCGGTCTTAAGATTATCAATAGCAAAGTCAGGTGAAATACCATGTTTACTTATCGGAGTCTCAGGTGTGTATATCTCATTTAAAGTATTATTGTCTAACTCTTGGTTAACATATAAGTTAGAAAATTCATTAGGTTTTTTACGAATACGGTAGTCAGTTCCCTGAAAGTAGTTCTCAAAAACAGTATAGAAGTCTTCTTCAAACTTATATGCAGACTTCATTGTTTCTGTTTGCCAGTTATCTCTATTACTTAACCCTACTCTACCCATTAGACATTATTTATAAACAAATATATAATAAAAAACGGAGACTTACAAGTCCCCGTCATAAAAAATTACCTCAACACCGCTCTCTTCAAACATCTGTTTACTCCGTTTGGCATGTTCATCCCAATGCTCTCTGTTTCGTGTTGTATCTACAGTCTTACAATATATTCTCCTGATACCTGAACTTATAATACCACGAGCACAATCACTACAAGGTATACCACAGGTCAGATACATAGTTGTATCTCTAAGACTCACACCGATACGAGCAGCATTAAAAATTGCGTTCCGTTCTGCATGTTCAAACCAGTAGTATTTCTCAGGTCTTTGTTGACGTTCTTCTACGTCATCATCAATACCACGAGGAAATGAGTTATACCCTGTTGTAATAATCTCATTATCTTTCCCCACGATAACTGCACCAATCTTAGTTCTACGGTCTTTAGACTTTTCCTTTACCTGTTCGGCAATGTTTAGAAAGTATTTATTCCACTCCATATCATTATTTTTTTCCTCATACCACGATGGATTTGGTAAACCCGAGTAGTAGTCCCAATTTTTATCAGGTATCAAAGTTCTTCAATCCTTTTAGCTTTATCATCAACCACCAAATCAAAATGTGGTTTAGGATTAGGTGAAGTTCCCGTGACCAAGTCATGAAACTTACAACCCCATCCCTTTAATTGTTCCCTTGTGTAGTCGGTATAATCTTTTTTAGATACAGAACCTCTAGCTGTCCAATAAACGATTTCCCATCCTTCATCATAAAGTTTGTTTATCTTATCAATGTTTTCCTGTATTGGAATGGATAAGTCATATCTTCGGTTATTCTCGTCTTCATAATAACATATGGTCTCGTCAATATCAACCAAAGCAACCTTTGGTTTACCTTCTTCTGTTAATCTTTTTGCTGAATGGAACTCCATTATTGTACTACTTTACTTACGTTTTCCGTTTTCTCAATTTTTATTATACCATCTGACCATTGACTCAACATTGGGTTGTGAGTGATAATCAAAATTTTGTCGAAGTATGATTTAATCTTTACGAAGAACTCATACACCATTTCCAAATTCTCATTTGAAATCTTACCGAATACCTCATCAAATACTATGACGTTTGGTTTTGGTAAGGAACACACTTTACTCAAGACTGCTCGAAGAGCCAAAGAAGAAATCGTTCTCTCATATCCTGAACCCGATGATATCAACTTTTCTATCTGTGTCTCATTGTCTATTTGTATGAACTCAACTTCATTCTTGTCGTTGATTCTTACCTCAAGTTTAAACTTGGCCGAATCCGACAGTAGTCGTTGTAGCTCAGAATTAATCACCGGCATCATTGTTTTCATAATCATCTTACTAATACCGTTCTTACCAAAGATGTCTTGATATAATTTATATATCTTTTCTTTCTCAAACTCTTCGGCAATCTGAGTAATCTTTTCATTGTTGGATTCAATCTTTTCTTCACACTTCTCAATCTGATTCTTCAGGTTTTGAATACTCAACATGTAACCTTCCTTTTCACGTTTGAGTTCCTCTAACCTCATATCAGCTTTCAATAGTGTTTCATCAATCTTTTTGTTCTCCTCCAATAAAGTTTGTGCCTCTTTGTACCTACGAAGTTTTTCAACCAACTCTTTCTTCTTAAGTTCCAAAGATTCTTTTTGAATTTCATACTTCTCCTTAATCAACTTATTTCTTTCGTACAGTTCGAAATCCTTCTTCAGTTGCACGTAGGTCTTTTCTTCCTTATCATACGCCTCCAACATGATTGTCTCTTGACTCAACTCTATGTTAAGGTCATTAAACGTTGATTTCTTTTTGTCAGTATATTCAGATTCTGCTAATACAATCCCACAATACTGACACTGAACCCCTCCTTCAAAACCTTCCAACTCTTGTTTGATGTCATCGATTTTTGTTTCAAGTGAACCTACCTTTACCTTCGTGTCCGAAAGTTTTTCCTTAACCTCGTCATGCTTATCTTCATGATAATATTCTTTTGGCTCCTCTACTTTAATCTCCTTTAAGTTGGATTCTGTCTCCACGATTTTTACATCGTAGTCGTTAATTTGTACCTCAAGTGTCTGAGGTTTCAAAGAAATAAGTTCTTGGTCCAAACCTGTATGTTTCTTTTGAATCAAATCATCTCGGTATGTTTGTCCTTTCTCAATTCTCGATTCAACATCAGTTAGACTATCTTCATGTGTCTTGATGTTTTCATTATAGGTTTTGATATTCTCTTTCTGCTCAACAATGTCTTGTTTTAAGGTCTCAACATTATAAATGTTAGACAACATTCCCTTTGAGAATGTAGAATACAACTCTTTACCCGTCTCTTCTTTTAATTTTAGAGAATCTAAACCTAAGAATCTTGAAAGTACCTGACCTCTTGCCGTTGGTTTGGCATCAATCAGTTCCTCGAGATTTGTTGCAGTCGTTAAGATAGTCATCAAGAAATCTTCCATCGTACCTATGGAGTTCTTAATAAACGCTTCAGTCTCCCTTCTTTGTTCACCAGTGAAGTTTTGTAAAGAACCGTCAGCAAGTTTTTTGAAGAAGTCCAACTTTGTAGAAACAGTATAATCCACACCGTTTCTTTTTAGTTTTCTTTCAACGTTTCTCACCAACACATAGTCTTCACCATCGATGGTAATTTCACCTTTAACACTCACCTTGTTCTTATCTCTAAATCTATTGAAGATTTCTTCTGCCTTATTTGATTTGGTTGTGGTGTTAAAGAATAAAAACAATAAAAGGTCGACAGTAAGTACCGTCTTACCACCAAAGTTTGGTGGATTAGACTCAACAGTACTTATACCCTTAACTTTTTCAAAGTCCAATACCTGGTTATCACCAAAGGATAAGAAGTTTGAAAATTCAATGTTTCTAATATACCACTTCTTGAATGGTGTAATTTCTGTTTTATCCGACGCAATCTTCCCTTCAACTACCTTGTCCAACTCAATGATTTGGTCTTTCATGGAATCCAACTCTCTGGTCTCCAAGTATTTCCCAATGAGTTCTCTTTGGTAGTTCTCATCCAAAATGTTCACCGATACATCAACAGATTGTAACTCTTCCCCGTCAGTCTTAACTTTGGTTATGACGTTTACATTCTTGGATTTGTACTTGTTTTCAAAGTAACTCTTAACCCTTTTGATTCTCTCAGTCGTAAAGTTTTCAGGAACATCCTCCCAAACCACCTGTATGTATGGGTTTTGAAGTTGTTCCACATTTAAATCGTGTGACATATGTGTGTAATTCAGTTCTATTGGCGGATTAAACAAATCCATTACCCCAATGTCGGAGCGGTGTTATCAGAAGTATTTTCCCCTTCCTCTTTTGATTGTTGTTCTGCTCGGAGTTTTTCAATCTCCTTCATCATTTCCTCATTCCAAATGTTGGAAATTCTTTTTTGTTCAGACTGAATTATTTGTTTTCTTCTCTGAACTCTCTTGTTGTGAGCCTTTTGACCCCCTCTTTTTTTAGATTTCGGCATAATTATTATTATAAATTAATTTTACTTATGAGAAATATAATAACAAAATTCATGAATAACAAGTTAGTTAAGTTATTATTTTCACTTAGTATCATCATAGCTACTATACCATCAATTATACAAGATTTTGAATCACCAGTCAATGGTTGGACCCATTACGGTTTATTACTCGTAGGTGTTTCTTATCTTTTAGAATCCCTACTATGGGTATTAGACATATGGAAGAAATAAATGAATTTAGAAAACAAATTTCTCTGATTGAGAAGTATATTGATAGTGACAAATTTCCGTTTTCACCGTCAGAAATACATAAGTTTAAATCAAGTATGTACGAATTTAAACTTAATCACCCCGATAACAAACAAATCGACACTCTAATACAAATGATGGAGTCTTTGGATAATGTTCACGAAAAGAAAGAAACCGAAAAGATGAACCATCGATTGAATCTATTGACTATATGGTCTACTATTTTCTTACCCCTATCTTTCTATACTGGTATGTGGGGTATGAACTTTGATGATGTTCCTTTACTTACAGGTGATGATGGTTTTTGGGTGTTTGCCTTTTTGAGTGTGACCACAATTTTATCTATGTGGTTTTACTTTAAAAAAAAGAAGTGGTTTTAATTTTTGATATAGTAATCGATTATATCACCAAGACCACCTTCAGAAAAACCACCCATAATCATAACGTAGACGAGGTAAATCCAACCCAAAAAGAAGTGGAGTAATCCCCACAACACAGAACCGTTATAATACCAGCTAACAAATGCCGCAATTATTCTAAACAGTAATCTGTAATCTGTTGGAAACAGATGGTATTTTCCAATTTCTTTTAATTCCCCTTCTTCCATTATTTCTTTTCAAACCACTCGATGATGGCGTTGATTGCCCAAACACCACCTGAGGCTAACATACCATCAAAGAATACACCTACCGCTGGATGAACATCCATATAATTAACAAAGGGTGACCATATAAAACTCATGAAGAAACCGACCCATGTCGATGTACACATCATACAACTTATAAGACCTGAAAAGAACTTACCTATACCACTAAAATACATTAATGGGTTATTACCCCAGTTATGGATAGAATTTCTAAATCCTTCAAAAATACTTCCGTAAACTATTATTTGGCTCATTCCGTAAGCCGCGATTAACCATGCTAAAAGTGTTGTCATCATTTGTATAAATTATCTCCTAAATTTGATGTGGTTGATATTTTCGCTTTCTTTGGACCAACCATCGACTTTAATTCTACAATATTATTTTCTAATTGTAAAATGTTTTCCTTCTTTTCCCTAAGGTCATTCTGAAGTTTTTGAATTGTTTCCTGTAACATTTTAACCTTATCCATATCTTTGGTTACTGTTTTCTCAACTACTTTCTCTACTTCCTTGATAACCTCAACAGGTACTTCTTTTATTACCTCAACTTCCTTAATAACTTCTTTAGGTTTTTTCTCCAAAAGAATTTCCAATTCAGATATTCTCCCCTCCAATTCACTCGTCTCATTCTCCTTTTCATCTATTTTTTGTATATATTCGGTTATTTGTGTATAAAGTTCCTCTTTTTCTTTTTGGAAAATATTTTCCATTTCTTCCGTCTTAGTGGAAAATTCTCGTAACTCTTTATTAAGTTCTCGGTTTTTAGTGGAATATTTTTGTTTGTCCTTTTCCAACTTGGCAAGTTTTCCTCCAAGTTCCTTTCTCTGAGTTTCCAAGTCACTTAATTTTTGTGACAACTCATTTACTGCCTTATCATCAGTAACATAAACCTCTTTTTCTACAACAACCTCAACAGGTACTTCAACCTCAACTTTCTTGGTTACCGTTTTTGGTTTCTTCTTAAGTTGTTTTTCTAAATCTGTAATTTTTTCACTGAGTTCATCAATCTTTTTAGTATTCTCGACCTCTTTGATGACTTCCTTTTCAACTACTACTTCTTTCTCAATAATCTTTTCAACCTCGACAGGGACCTCTTTGATTACTTCTTTTTCTACAACCACCTCAACAGGAACCTCTACTTTTTTGGTTACGGTTTTTGGTTTTTTCTTAACGTCTTTTTTCAACTGTTGTATTTCTAACAACAGTTCATCAATCTTTTCAGTATTCTCAACTTCAACGACAACTTCCCTCTCAACAATCTTTTCAACCTCGACAGGTACCTTAACCTCCTTAATCACCTCTTTTTCAATAACCTGAGGTTCTGAACTATTTAGTAGTCCATTCTTTTCAATAGAATATCCTTTGATGAAACAATCATGAAAGAATTTTTCAGTGTCTTCTATTTCGTTTAACTTACAAAACTCGTCAATGTCTTTCCAAAGTTTTGTGTCTAAATCAATTATTTGTGAGTTTTTCGATGCCATGTTCTAAATCACTTATGTCTGTAATTTTGAACTTCAGAAATGGTCTGTAATTGTTCAAATCAACAGTTTCATATTTATCTTCTTCTACATTATAAATACCAAAACCGTGTCTATTAATACTTTCACCAAAATTTTGTTGAATGGTTGAACCTATCATATATGCCTTTTTACCACCAGGTATGTCAAAGAATTGTCTCTTATGAATATCACCACATAGTACTAAATCACATCCCTTAAATTTATCTGTATCATAACCTTCATCGAACTTATAACCGATGTCGGTACTTAGTCCCTGAATTGGTCCATGAAACAAACCAATCTTAAGATTGTCTGATTTTTCAATAGAAGGTGGTATGTTGTGGTTTGTTAGTGAGTACACCACCCAATCAATATTTTCGTCAGTGTACACACCTGAGTCTTTGTAGTATACAATGTTAGGGTTTTCCAATGAGTTGATAATAGGTGACAAAGCATCAACACGATTTAAGTTATTCTCTAAGAAATCGTGGTTACCAATAATCAATACAGTCTTTGCAATATCAGCACACTCAGTAAGTATCCACGCAACAAACTCAATAAGCTCAGGAGTCATTTGATTCTTACTGTGAACCAAATCACCAGTAAAAACAATTCGGTCAGGTTTGATTTCCTTGAATTGTTCCAACATATTCATTAAAATGTCACGATACAAGTCGTGGTCTTTAAAAAGACGGACGTGTAGGTCTGAAAAGTGTACTAATTTATTTATCATTTTTGTTTCTTAATTTTCCAATTCTTTCTCAATCTCAACGCCAGGTATTTACCAAACATTGATGATATAACATAAACAAACATCATTAGATAATCAAGTTTGATTACAGCAGATACCCCTATAGCCGTTGAGAATAACCACACTATTGATAACATAAATCCAACAAGTAATGTCATCTTCATGTCCTCATCATAACTGTATTTAATCTCTAAAATTTTTAGTAGGTTAAACGCAATCTGTATTAGTGCCAGTATAATATACTCCATATTATTATTAGTAGTCTGAGGTGTTAATTATTCCACCTATAATTTTACTATCAGCCAAATGAAAATTATCAGGCATGTCTTGGTTATAAAGGTGAGGATATTTTTCTCGATGCCAAAAATCATATTCCTGATTAAACTCGCCAACTAATTTACCCATCGGAGCAGTTTCATAATCACCTGTCTGTGAGTTCTGATAAGATTCGTGTTCTCTCACACCTTTGATAAACCACATCCAAGCATCAAACTTTTCAGGGTTATCATTTTCCCATTCTTTTAAAACTTTATTTACATCTTTATTTTTCATCGTCTTCAGTATCTTCTTCAATTATGGATTCTTCCCATTCTTTTGTTTCGATTATTTCTGATGGTGTACCACCTGAAAGGTTCCACATTTCATCCCAGAAAATAAAATCATCGTGTTTACTCATCTTTAAAAGGATTAAAATCATCATTAACGTGAGAACAACTCTCACACGCATAAGTCTCCAAAGGTACTACCTCATCTTGGTGTGAACCTGTTAGTAATTTACTTACTCTTTTCATCACAGTAACCTTTTTAAAAAATTTGTTACCACACCCCTCACAAACCACAGTCGGCTGTTCGGCAAAGTTAATGTTTAATTTTGTGTCTTGCATTTTATCTTAAATGTTTTTTTATGTCCATATCAAACACTGTTTGAATAACTTCTTTTGGAACTCTAAATTCCTCAAAGTCTGAATTATCTTTTAGAAGTACCACAATACAACCCATTAATTTTAAGTCTTCGTATTTTGTACCTTCTAACATCTTTAGTAATAATCTACCATATAGTGGTAACTGTAAATAATAGTGACCCAAAGCATTGTCAGGATATTTTTGAAACGGTGTTTTCATCTTATCAGTCCACTTGTTGACCTCAAAGTTCTTTGGTTTATTTGTTTTCCAATCCGTAATAACCAAACCAAAACCTGTTTGTTCCTTATTCATCACCAACCAACACTTATCAGGTTGACCAGTATATCCCAACTCAGGGTGACCCAAGACCATCTCAGTATCTAACAAGACCGCTTCACGTTCCTCCATAAGTTTTAAGAACTTCTCACCAGCCTTAATCATACTGTTACTTCTAATCTCCT
>Ga0222718_10001071_pt1 | contig 27560 bp, 41 predicted proteins | sample C33_27DmetaG_FD_165045 | JGI IMG/M metagenome (GOLD analysis project Ga0222718, IMG submission 165045) | Estuarine water microbial communities from San Francisco Bay, California, United States - C33_27D | ecosystem: Environmental > Aquatic > Marine > Unclassified | place: USA: California...
CTGCTATGACCACAATATTTTTTCGCTCGCCTTAAAATAAAACTGCAACAATAAAGGGGTTTATATATGCAGACACAAAAAACATACGTATTGACACCCAGGTATAGACTGACAAAGTTTATCACAATCCATAAAAAGGGATTGTTGCCACAAATCACAGAGGTTGTGCCAATCATCAGTGAGGTCATTGTTGATACTGACCTGTCAATTGAGGATTTGCAGGATTTGGTATCTGGTTACACATCAGGTGAGGTGACAATCAGAGAGGTGGTGGAGTATAATGATAACTACACGTATCCAAATGGATGATAGAGATGGGTAAAAATACAAATAATAAACGAGGCACATTGAGCGAGTCTGAGAGACTGGACATCATCAAAAAGTATGATGCAGGTGGTGAGTCATACAGGAGTTTGGCAGAGCAATATGATGTCAGTGCATCCACAATCAGCAGGATTATTGGCAGGCAGCAAAAAAAGCTCAATCGAGTCATTGATAAACAAAATCCTGAGACTGCAGCTGCACCATCTCAATCACCTCCACCACCTCAATCACAGATTGATGATGATGTGATAATTGACCCGTTGCTATTTAGGCAGTACAAACTCGCTGAGATTGCTGGTGACATTGATGCCACCAGAGAGAGAGGCAGCCTGCACGCATTACCTCAATTCCACAGGTTACATTTACAGGTACATGACGAATGGACGCAGATGAGGAGAGATGCAGAGGACGCAGATGGCATCACCAATCCTGATGAGCTGCTGTCAAATATAGCCGTGGCAATCAAAGGTCTGCCACCAATCCTCAGAGACAAATTGGAAGACATGCTTAATGGCGAGTACAACAATGTTGTCAATTTATTTGGCACTGATTGAGATGGGTGCTATTGTATTACAGATGGGATTTGCCATCGCTCTGATTGAGGGATTAGAGCTGTTTAGCATATCAGACACACACCCTTCTGTGTGTCTGTTTGTTTTTTGGTTGTAAAATGAATTTGGCAAATCTGCGAGTCATAGCAAAATCGACAAATGCACTGTCAGATGATGCCACGCTCAATCCTCTGCGATGGTGGAGACCCACAGCTGTGCAGGAGAGAGTGCTACGTGATAGGCACAAAATCGTGATGCTCAGAGGCGGCAATCAAATTGGGAAAACTGCCGTGGGTGCATATGAGACAATATGTGTGTCTTTGGGTCAGCATCCATACAAATCTGTGTCTCCTCCTCCTGTAGAGAGCTGGGTTGTGTGTCATAGCTGGGAACAATCACGCACGATTATGGGCAAGTTTCACGACCTCGTACCCAAATCAGAGTTACACCCTGATGTGGAGTTTGTGCCAGGTAAGGGGTATCGAGGCACAGGAGCACCAGTGGTCAGGTGGAAAAACGGCAGTATTGTCAGGTTTAAGACGACCAATCAGGGCACATTGGGTCTCGCCTCTGGTACGATTGACGGTATAATTTGGATTGACGAGCCACCACCACCAAACCTGTTTGGAGAGTTACGCAGTAGGGTGACACGCACAAATGGACGCATCCTGTTTACAATGACTCCGATTGGAGCACCTGTGGATTATCTTAAACAGCTGGTGCAGGACAAAATCATATCAGAGCACGTGGGTGTGATGAGTGTAGAAAATACAACACCCAAAGGCTGCAGACCTCTGATGAGTGAGCAGGAAATTGAGGACTTGAAAATGTCATACCTACCTATTGACAGAGATGCACGCATCAATGGTGATTGGGAGGGTGGCATCCCAGAGGGCAGGATTTTTGAGTCATTTACAGATGATTTGATTAGTGACCTGACACCAAACCCAGACAGACAATATGTATGGAGTATAGGGATTGACCACGGGCACGATATAGCGTCACAGGTTGCCATATTGTGTGCTGTGGATGTCACAGACCCAACAACACCAATTGTTTATGTGGTTGACGAGTATGTTGCCTCTGGTGCATCTGCAGAGATACATGCCAAAGGCATAATTGCCATGATAAAACGTAACGGGTTAGAGTTAGCTAACATTCAGAGATGGACAGGGGACAGGTCACATGGTGGTAGTAAAAACAACGGAGGCAGGATGAGCAACACAATGCTGACAGCTGCATTTGCACACGTGCTCAAATACCCAAAAGGCAAACTACCCTTTAGAATACGCACAGCATACAAGCCTAAATATTCAGTTTATTATGGGTGTCAATCTCTGCATGAGCTGATGTGTGCCTCACGTTTTCAGATTTTTCCTGCAGCTGCACGCACAATCAAATCATTAAAATACTGGGCTATGAAAAAAAATGGAGCGATGGACACATTGAGTGAATGGAAACACTGTATAGATGCGCTCAGATATGCTACAATCCCAATAATTAATACACAATATAGTACACCCAAACAATCAAAAATGAGGTTGAGATGATTAACAATCAAATTGCACCGATGCCAATATATGCAGACGGACTCACACAACGCAGGATTGAGCACACAAGTTTGAGACACAGAATGCTGACAGGTAACTGGATGCAGGATTTGCAGGATGAGATTGCACAACACATACCTGCATCACGTCAAGCAGCGTGGGGTGTGCCAGATATGTCCTCAAATATATTTAAGGCAGCTGTGCAGGCATTGTGTGGTTTGTATGTTGAGACACCCACAATTGGAGTCACAGAGGCAACACAAGGACAGGCAGAGGGTTTAATTGGACGTAATGGGCTAGTCAATCAGGCAGGTCTGTGGGCATTGATGCAGCGAGTCCAGTTTTTTACATTGGGACTCAATGAGTGTTTTGTGCGTGTTGATGTCAATGGAGATACCACAGGTTTGCTATATCGGATTGTGACTCCTGATTTTGTGGATGCTGACAGTGATGCATCAGACCCCTCAAATCCTCACACCATAAAAGAGATGCGATTGAGACAAAATCCAGAGACAGGAGAGCACGAATGGACGATTGACCATCTTAGTATCAAAGACGTCTCCAATCCAATCTATGAGGTGTATACAGTCGGCTCAAATGGACAAAAACAAAATGATGTCACTGAGATGTATTTGGGTGCATCTCAATCAGGAGCTGCATACCCATACAGAGACTCAGAGGGGACACCATTTTTGCCGTACTCGCTATATCACGCAGAGGTACATGGCAAACTGTTTGACCCATATGCCAACAGAGAGGTTGTGCAGGGGTCACTCAATGCAAGTGTCCTCTACACATATTTTTTGCACCTGTCCAGAGATTGCAGCCACCCACAACGTTATTTGATGGGTGCAACATTGGCAGGCCTGGACACATTTGATAATAATTTGGAATCCAGACGCAACGCAATCGCATCAGACCCTGCATCAATCCTCATATTTGCACCTGACCCAGATTTGCAGGCAGGACAGCAGCCTCAAATCGGACAGTATCAGGCAGGTGGTGATGTGAGTGAGATGTTAGAGTCCATCACAGTATATGAGCGACGGATTGCCATGTACATGGGCATCTCTGGTGCAGACGTGCAAAAAATGACAAATGGCGACCCTCGCAGTGGTGTGGCAATCGCAATCAGCAGGTCATCAATGCGTGAGGCACAGCGTAAATATGCACCATCATTTAGGCGAGCTGATGAGCAAACACTTGCAATCTCTGCAAAAATCGCAAATCGTTTTATGGGCACAGCATATCCAGAGACAGGTTACAGAGTGCAATACCACGCAATACCTCTGTCACCACAGGAGAGCAAGGAGCAAAGAGAGCACATTTTGTCATTACTCAATGCAGGGTTGATGTCAAAGATTGATGCCATCAGACAGCTGTATCCTGATTTGGATGAGACAGATGCCAAACGCAAATTAATACAAATACAGACAGACAACCTGTCATTTTAACAAAAATAAAGGGGATATATATTATGAGCAAAACAAAAACCATTGAGGGTGTTGAGTACATTGAAAAATCACACGTCGATGAGATTGTCAGACAACGAATTGCAAAATATGCAACAAAAACCTCAGAGCTAGAAACACAGCTCAGTCAATACCAGGCACAGATTGATGAGGCATCATCAAAACAGGGATTGGTTGAGCAGCTGTCACAACAAATTGAGGCACTGCAATCAGACCTCTCCACAGCCAACAGCAGATATGACAGACACGTCACCATCTCACAATATGGCATCACTGACAATGACGTGCGTGATGCAGTCGAGTGGGCTTATGACAGAGCGATGAGCAACCTACCAAAGAAAGACAAAATTGGTCTCAATGATTGGCTATCACAAATCCAACAAAATCCAGAGACTGCACCATCTGTGCTGCGTCCATTTTTTAATGCACCAGAGCAACAGCAAACACAGCAGCTGCAATCACAACCAATTCAAACACTGCAGGCACAGGTGGCACAGGTGGCACAACCTGCACAACCTGCACAACCTGCACAACCTCCACAATCAAACCGAGGTGTGAGCCAACAGACACCAGGTGTGCCAAATGATTTGTTGTCCAGAGCATCAGACCCAACATTTTACTCACAAAATCGTGATGCAATCCGTGATGCCTATTACTCGCAAAAAGGGATAACACCATCACCATACAAATTTTGAGAGGTGAGCTGTGGCAGGTTTTAGATTTAGTGACGGTGCAGGGATACCCAACAGATTTGATTTTACAGGCACAGACACAATCAGTGTGACGCACGGGTTAGGATATGTGCCAAATGTCTGGATTGTCATTGATGGGCAACAGATTGAGGCAGACATCACACATAATAATAACTTGACATTTACTGTCATTTTAGTTTCAAATCAAACGGGTGTGATATATTACAGGTGATTTTTAACACTCCATATGAGGATTTATAATTATGGCACAAAGATTTTTAGCACCCGAATTGATTGTTGAGGGATTACTAAAACAAAAAGGTACTGTCTCAAATGATGAGCACGTCATTACCCGTGGTTGGGCACATGACAATCTTGTCAATGGCATCCACAGCGACTCAGCAAACTATGCTGAGGTTATTGCAGAGGGTGGCGTTAACAAACTCAAACTCAAACCCCTCACTGTCACATCAGTAACAACAAACAGCTCTGCAGCCAGCCTGTCAGCATTTGTCTCTGATGTTTATGATGGGTCAAATTTCCAAGAGGGTGACATTGTATTCCTCACCTCTCCATCACCCACAGAGGCATATATCCACAACGGTGGTACTGCTGGCACAACTGCTGATTGGGAGCAAGTAAACTCAGGTTTGTCTGATGCTCAAATTCGTGCAAAACTGTCTGCCTCATCAGGTATCAATTACAATTCCACATCGGGTGAATTCACTGCAGACCAAGCCGAGATTAGAGCGTTTTTCTCTGCAGGTACTGGGTTGTCATTTAGTGCTGGTGAATTTTCACTTAATGCGACCTCTGATAATGTAACTGAGGGCAGCAGCAATCTGTATCACACTGATGCACGTGTACGCTCTGCAATCTCATTAGCAACAGTCGCCTCACCAGATGTGCAGCTGCTGCAATACAACTCCTCCACAGGTGCGTTGTCTGTTGAGCTGTCTGATGTACTCAATGAGTTTTCAGCAGGTACTGGACTAACATTTGATGGTGGTGAGTACTCATTTACTGGTGATACTGATAATGTGAGCGAGGGTGTATCAAACCTCTATTTTACTGATGCAAGAGCACGTGGTGCATTGTCAGCAGGGTCAGGATTGTCATATAACTCTGGTACTGGTGCATTTGCTCTCAATGCTGACTCAGATGATATCACTGAGGGTGCAACCAATCTTTATTTTACTGATGCAAGAGCACGTGGTGCATTGTCTGCTGACGGGATTGTTGCATATAACTCCTCAACTGGTGCTTTTAGCTGGGCAGGAGACAGCGACGACGTGGGCGAGGGAAGTGTCAATTTATATCACACATCTGCACGTGTACGCTCCAGTGTTGATACTGATGATACTGTGTCAGAAAACATCCTGGATTATAACTCATCCACAGGTAAATTTTCTGTGCCTCTCAGCTATATCCGCAAAGAGTTTGACAACCAGTCACTTACTGCAAACACTGGATTGGCATTGACTCACAATCTGCAAAAACAATTGGTGCATGTGTCTGCGATGGACAGCTCTGGCAACCATATTGATTTGGAGATTGTATACACCTCAACAACAGTCGTGACTGTAAAATCAACAGTAGGACTCACAGGCGTTGACATCGTAGTATCTCTATAATTTGTTTCAAACTTGTATGTGTTGTAAAAGGGTGGGGCTGATGTCCTGCCCTTGTCCTGCCCTTTTTTTATTGTTTTTCGATTATGATGGAGAGGTCTGCAGAGCCTGATTGTGTGCCTACCAACAATTTACGGTTTGACTGTCTGCCTGTCTCCATATCAATGGCGAGGATGTTGTTGGCAGGTATAAACGCATAATTAGCAATACCAACACCACCAAATGCATCACCATCATCACCCTCATTGGCAAAATACAGCGCTGCAGAGCTACCAATTGAGATGCGTGTTGCTGCAGCTGGTATGGTGATTTCTTGTGCTGTGGAGGTGATTGACACACGTTTGATGTATGGGTATGTATTTGTGTTAGAGAGGTCTATGATTGCCATGTAGTACTCCTGTTGTGACATTTAATGTCATTGTATAACAAAAAAATGCTTATATTGATATAATATGGTTGTATTTTTCAAATTTGGTTTAGGGTCGCACCCGTAAAACGCGTAAAACCAATCAACAAATAAAAACATTAAAAACTATAGGTATTATTATGGCTATTATTGATTATTCTGGATTGGGTAATTTGCGTCTCGCTGCGATGATTGAAAACGAAGTGCGTGCAATCCTTGCCGATATGGCATCAATCCGTAACTCTGGTGCTCTTATTTTTGCTGGCGATGTTGCTGGCATCGGTTCTAAATCTATGCGTATGCGTTATGCTAACTGGGGAGCTGCTACACCATTTGCATCTGCCTCTGATGGTGCAGACGTATCTGAGACCACATTGACTCCAACAACTGTAGACATCACTGTCGGACGCTCTGCACTCCGCTATGACATCACTGATTTGGCTGCCCTCTCTGGTTTGGCTGGTGGTGTTGATGTTGACCCATTTTCACTTGCTCAAAAAATGGCGATGTCTGCTGAGGCACGCATCAATGCCATCATCACAGCAACATTTGCCTCTGCATCAAACTTCGTGGGCACATCAGGTGTTGATATGTCTGTTGATGATTTCTATGATGCGATGTTTCAGCTTGAGTCTGAGTCAAATGATGGAGAGTTTTACTCTGTACTGCATCCACAGCAGCTGTCTGATTTGCGTGACTCACTCCGTGCTGAGTCAAATAATGCATTGGCTTTCTCTCCTGCCACAGAGGAGATGCTCAACATCAAAGGTCAGGGATATGCTGGCAAGTTTGGTGGGGTTGACATTTTCAAATCTTCCTATGTTGAGGAGTCAGCAGGTAACAAAATCGGTGCTATGATGTCACGTGGTGCAGTAGGTTATGCCATCGGTACACCTCGACCTCTCGCTGGTGCAGGAATTGAAATTCGTCCAGCTGGCACTCCTGTTGTCGTGGCTTTTCAGCGTGACGAGTCAAAAGGCTTGACAGAGGTGATTGGTCACCTATATTGCGGGGCTGCGCTCATCGAAGATGCACGCATGGTGAAAATCGTTACTGATGCATAAAAAAACATCTTTTGGGGCTGATAGGGTTTTTACACCCCTTTAGGCTCTGTCTGCCCCTCTCCTTTTGGGGAGGGGTTTTTTATTACAACAAACAAAAAAACCATAAAGGGGAAAAAAATTATGAGTTTTACACCAACATCCTGGACAGGACACAAACGACAATCAGATGCACCAAAGGTGAGCAATTACCCAAATGCACCATTTTACCTGTTACACTCTCCATTTGCGTGGGAGCTGGTGCAGCTAGATGATAAAAATTGGGCGTGGTTGCCTCAATTTGGGCATCTCAATGAGATTGCAGGTGTCAATGGGATTGAGGAAACAGCACAGGGTGCAGACTCCACAATCACACGGGTCAAATTGCAGGAAAAGGGCATCAATGTCATTGACAGAGAGTTTGGCTATATTGCACGATATGAGACAAAGTTTGGCGGGTATTTTTACACGTTAAAGTGGAATATACCTAAAATCATTGGCTCAAAAACATATTGGAATATGGATGAGGCAGGATTTAACGAGTTTAGACTGCAGCTGATTGAGATGGGTGTAATTGCCTATCCTGAGATTGAGGTTGTGCAGAGCAAAATCAAAATGCTAGATAAAAAGATTGATAGACGACTCAAAATGCAACACATTCCAGAGATTAAAAAAGAGATTGATGGATTGTATGAGCTGAGAAAAACAATGATGCAGACATTTGAGGATGCTGTCAATCCTAAACCCAAATCAAAAAAACGAGGTGCGTAATGTCAAAACCTACACGAGAGCAGGTGGAGCGAGTCACAACCAGAATACACAGAGATGCTGTGCAGTCAGGACAAAATGTGTCACGTGACCAAATCAGGCGAGAGGTTGTCAAGCGTGCCCAGAGATTACATAATAAAAAATAAACTCTAAGGAGACCAACATGGCACAATATAACGGTAAATCATTTTTTAAAATCCCACGTCCTTTGCTTTTAGAGGGTGGTGTCAATAACGAGACAGTCACAGGTAATGTGACCCTAGATGGCAAATCCTCATTATTTCAGATGATTGATGGAGGACTTGTAAATCGCAATCTAACATTACCAGCTGAGAAAGATGGAAGAATGTTTATTGTCCTCAATGCAGGCACAACAAACACAATCCTCATTCAGGATGATGCTGCAGTGGGTGTGGTTACACTGTCACCAGGTGAGATGGCTTGGGTTGTGTCTGATGGGTCTGCGTGGTATCCAGTACTCAACGTTAACAATAACTAAAAAACAGGACTGCAGTAATGGCAACAGAAAGGCTATATTCCCCACGCATCAGAATACATGAGGTTTTGGAGCGTAACAGAGGTGCAACGATTGATTTGCCCATATACAGAGACAACAATTTGGTATCGCCCACAGCTGCATATCTAAAATTGGTTGATCCTGAGGGTAATGATGTGATTGCTCGCACATCTGTGTCTATTGTTGCCAATATTGCAACCTACAATGTGTCAGCATCAGAATTGCCAACGACCCTCACATTGGGTGATGGTTATATGCAATATTGGGAGCTGACAATTGCTGGTGTGGTGCACACATTTAAGAAACCCACAGCAATTGCATTGAGTGCTCTATATCCTGTTATCTCTGATTTAGATTTAGAGGCAGAATACTCAGACCTTGCATCAATCAGACCCTCGTCACTGGGCACAACATATCAGACATATATTGATGAGGCCTGGGTGCAGCTGGTGCAACGCATCAGAGACCTTGGCAACATTGAGTATCTGGTAATGTCTCCACAATCACTCCGAGCCTGTCATAAAAACCTGACATTCTATTTGATTTTCAAAGATATGGACAGCTCTGGATTGGGTGAGGGTCGTTACCTCGATTTAGCGAGAGAGCACAGAAAACAGTTTGAATTTGATTTCAAACGGCTCAAATTTACCTATGACCTCAATCAGGATGGTAGAGCAGACGATAAAAATCACAGACGGTCTGCATTGGGTGTGTTTTACACCTCTGCACCTCCTGTGTGGTATCGCAGGTGGTAGGTTATGAGCACTGTAAAACTATCAACAATCAGACAGCGATTTGCAACAAAAATCACCTCATTGGATGGTTTTGAGGAGTCACGCAATCCCTTTGATGGTTATGGCAGGTCTCCAAATACAATTGCACATAAACGTTTTGCTGTGGGCATCAGGTCTGTCAGCTCACGTGATGATGATAGGCAACGCAGTGCAGCTGGTGCATTGACAGAGACAGAGGTTTTTGTGAGATACGCATATCGTATCAAACCCAAAGACCAAATAGACTCATATGACAATGGGCTGGACTCAGCACAGGATGTCATTGAGGCATTGACACCACGCACATCACCTCTCCATAATGACCTGCAAATCAGATGGACAGGTCTTGACAACGAATTGTCAGATAGTGGTGAGTGGATGACAATTACAATTACATTTATTATTTTACATTATATCAATTTAACATCATAGGAGATAAACAATGAGTGACAGTAGTGTAGTAGCAACAAGACGAGATGGGACTATCACAATTACTGATGGAGCTGCATCAGCATATGCAGTGTCATTTGAGGTGGGTGATTTTTCAGCAGCAGAGCCAAAGGCAGACAGAGTGGTTATTCGTGACCGCGGTGCAATTGTAGGATTGAGAAAGGGTGACGACCCTGTTATCACATTCTCATTTTCTGTGCATATGCGTAGTCTCACAGACAGCACAGCTGACAACCTGATGGACAGATTGTACAATCGAGGCATCCACGCTGGGTCTCCATTGACATCCACAGGTGGTGATGGATTTGAGCAATTTTTGCAGACAGTAGCATTTGAGGTGGATACCTCTGCAGTGGGGTCAGGTAAAACCTACACAGCAACATATGCTAAATGTCTGATGGAGGTTAGCTCATTGTCTGAGTCAGCTGATGGCAATACAATCGAGGTATCTGGTGAGTGTTATGGTGGTGTAACATACGCACAATCATAATGATGCAAAATAAAGGGGTTTACAATGTTTAGAAATATGACAACATTTGGAGAGGTGACGTTTGTGCGTCCCTCTCTGAGCACTTGTTTTGATTTGGTGTCAATGTGGAGTGATGAGCAATCACGCAGTGTGACAGGCAGATTGTGTGCGATGGCAATATGTGTCTGTGGAGACAATGCCAAGCTACCCAAACAGAGGCACATTGTTGATGTGCATCAGTACGGGTCAAAATGTCTCGATACATTACTGGGTGCAGGTGTCTCCATACCTGAGATTTTAGATTTGGGTATGCAGTGCATCACATTGATGGCAAATGCATTACCATCTCAATCTGAGGTTGCAGAAACTGAAAATTTTACAGAACCTCCAAATCTGGACAAATAGAGAGACAGGGTTTTGCCATCTCTCGATTTTGGGGTCAGCTGCCAAACTGGTATGCATCACTGGACTCAGATTTGCAAGCTCGATTGTATATTGATTGGGTAATGTGTCACGAGACCAAACAGGATGCAGACAAAAAACGCAAAAAGGCACAGCTAGACAAAATCAAAAATTGGAGAGGATAGATGGCACGCAAACTCAGATATGGCAAGGGTAAATCATCCATTGAGATTGACGGTTTGCAACGTGACATCATCCTGCAATCACTGCGAGCTGCAGACCCTGCCATTGTCAAAGTTTTGGAGGATGAGACAGAGCGATTGGCAAAGGAGTCTGAGGAGGGTTGGCTAGTACGTCAAAAAAAGTATGGTCGCTCAAAAGGTAGTAAATTTAAGCATGAGACCGGATTGCGTATTATACCTCCATATACGATTGAGGCATTTGTTGGCAACACAGCAGAGTATGCCTGGGCAATCAAGGTGGGTCGTCAATCAGATACCAATCTGAGAGAGGGCAAACGATTGGCAGATGCTGTCCTCTGGACACCTGCACGCAAAAACGCTCAAAATGTAGTTAAAAAAATAGCAAATGAAACAATCAAACGTATCAAGAGAGCAAAATGATAAAACGTTTTGTGTCACTGTGCATTGTAGTGTATATTTTGATATGCGTGTTATTATGGTGGTATTATGGCAGACGTAAATAAGACAGTATCAATCAACTATCAAGCATCGACACAGGATCTGGAAAAGGCACTCAAACGCATACCAGATATCACTGATGCATCCTCAAAAAAGGCAGCTGCAGATTTAGATAAAAATTTCAAAAAAATGGAGAGGTCTGCAGACTCCACATCAAAATCAATCAGCTCAAAAATGAGCAAAATGACCAAATCATTTGGTGCAGTGACTGCAGCTGTTGGTGCATTGGGTGTGGGTGTTGTCGCATTGGGTCAGAGATTTGCAGACCTGACAAATGAGCTGGTTGATGCATCCTCAAAAACTGGTATCGCTGTTGATACGTTGGCAGGGTTGAGACTCGCAGCAGAGGGTAGTGGGCTATCATTTGCAAATTTAGAGGGTGGCCTGATAAAGTTTCAAGGCTCGATTTTGGAGGCATCCAGAGGCAGCAAAAACCTGTCAGATAGTTTTGATAGACTGGGTGTGTCAATCACAGACTCAAATGGACAGCTGCGAGATGCTGACAGTGTTTTTAATGACACAATCAAAGCACTTGGCGAGATGGACAATCAAACAGAGCGTAATGCAGTGGCGATGCAGGTGTTTGGCAGACAGGCAGGTGCAGGACTCATCCAATCAGGTGCTCTGGACAATTTGGAGTCAATGACAGACCTCGCGCGTGATTTTGGTATTGCCATTAACGAGAACGCTATTTCATCAATGGCAGATTTCCAGCGACAAATGGCAGAGTTTGACACGGTTGCAACAGGGACAATGCAACGACTCCTCAATGCCATCACAGGTGGTGACAGTGGCATCACACGTGCATTTGATATGGCAACAGATGCGATGATATTTTTTGGCTCTGTGGGTGAGACATCATTGAGTCGTCTGAGTGATAATTTTGAGGCATTGTTTTTGACTGCAAAAGCAGGGTCAGCATTGTTGAGGCGAGATTTTGAGAGTGCAGGTGATTTGATTGAGTTAGCAACCATCAAAACAGCACAATCAACAATGAATTTTGCAGATATACTCAAAATTGCAAATGACAGGGTTGATGAGTTTAATGCATCATCATCACAATCACGCTCTGTATTGGATGGCACAGCAAACAGTGCAGATGATGCCAGTGGGTCAATGGATGGTTATGCAGCATCAGTGCAATCTGCAAATGCAGAGCTGCAGACAATGACAGACATCATCAGTGGTGTGTTTGATAAAAACATTGAGCTGGCAGATGCTGTCAGAGACAGACTAACCCCAGAATACACCAAGCAACGCAATCAAATTCTCGCACTCAGAACAGAGATAGAATTGCAGAGTGATGCCATCGATGACCAATATGATGCACTCCTCAATCAATCACAGGTCAGACAGCTATCAATACAAGAGCAAAATCAATTACTGGTACTCGCTGAGGAGATTGCAGAGATTGACAAAATTGCTGCACAAAACAGGATTGCAGAACAGCAGGAGATGCAGGCACTGGTTGATGATATGCACCAGACACGCATTGACCAAATTGCAAAAGAGAAGGATTTGCAGGCAGCTGCACAACGTGAGCACCTAGATGGGATTGCATCCACAATGGGTGCATTTGGAGACCTGACAGCGAGTTTGTCAGAATTGGTGACAGCGTATGCAGGTGAAAATCAAGAGGCACAAGAGAGAGTATTTAAGACAAATCAGGCGCTCGCTGTTGCTGATGTCGCATTTAAGACAGCCCAGGCAATTGCTGCAGCACTCACACTGCCACCTGTTGCAAGAGGTGTCGCAATCGCCACAGCATCTGCCACGGGTGCTGCCCAGCTCGCTACGATTGCAAGCCAATCACCTCCAAAGTTTGACGTGGGTGGTATGATTGGCTCATCTAGTGATGCATCACAACCTGACTCACTGACAGCCAGTGTCCTGCGAGGTGAGGCAATACTAGACAGGACAACAGTGAGACAGCTAGGCGGTGAGGAGGGCATCAGACGTCTGCAAAATGGGCAGGGTGGTGCTGAGCTGGTTATTATACAACCATTTAAACATTTTGATAGATACAACAGAGCAGCTGCACGCAGAGTGAGCAGACAGGCAGGGTCAGGAGCGTACTAAAATGGCAAACATTACACCAGATTACATCAGAGGATTTATTGCACCATTGAGACTGACTGCAGACCATTGGTGGCAATCACAATCATCAATGACTCAAAATGGCGAGCTGGCAGGTGTGCCAACCTCTGCAGACTCACCATCACTGACAATCACAGCCAAGGGCACTCAGACACAAACTGTGGAGATTGAGACCAGACGTGCAGGACATATCCAGGACAATGCAGGTTTTGTGTGGAGATATGAGGGGGATACAGATTACTACGGTGCAGAGCCTCCAAATAAAATCACTGATGTACTGTCATTTGAGTCTGTGGGTGTCAATGAGCAATACATACCTCGTCACGCAATACGCACAACATCAGGAGTGATACTGGTTGCCATTGAGCACACCACAGTCACGCAAAACATTATAGAGGTATCATCATTGACTGCAGATGGGACATATAACAATGTGACCATCTCAACAGTAGACTCATCAACTCTCTCAGCAGAGAAACGATTTGGCACATTGTGCGAGCTGCCTGATGGGTCTGTGATGTTATATTTTTATGCCATCAATGAGTTTAAAGAGGTTGCAAATGTAGTGGGGTATCGCAGCACAGATGATGGTGCAACGTGGGATTTGGTTAGCTCAAAATGTCTGTCAGCAGATTTGGACATCTCCTCAACATTTGGCTCAGGTAATACAGGTGTTGAGTTACAACAGCTCAGAGCAGCTGCGAGTGCGTCACAGGTTTTATTGTTTGCCTCATACAATCTGCACAACACCAATACAGGCACAGTGGTCAATGCATCACGGGTCAGTCAATATGTGAGCACAAACAGAGGACTATCATTTTTATATGTGGATGCATCCAGTGATGCAGATGGCAGTCATTTCTATTTGCCTGACATTGTTGAGTACAATGGTGTTTTTATCATCAGTTATTTTGACTCTGTTGATAGTCTGTCATTTACTCGCATAGCAAATGCAGGTGACTCAGTGTTTGATTTGCTGACTGCAGACCCTGCATTTACGTTGTCAGGAGGTTTTGCCAATACAAATGTCAATAGGTTGGTTGATGGAGATAAAACATTTTATCTGGACACAGATGGCAGGTTGTATGTCTATGTGATGCGTACAGGTAAAACGCAGCTGATGGGTGCATACAATGATTTGGCAGACCAATCAATCTCAAAATATGCAACAGATTGGAAATTGTGGTCAAATCCTGCCATCTCCAATCTCAACAACAGTATTGTGATTGATACTACCTCACCAGCTGCATCAGGTGGTGGGATTAAAAACATCATAGGTGTGCCATCACAAGGTGAGCAGCTATTATTTTGTAACTGGGCAAATGTTGGCACAAATGGACAGGCAAACGGGTTGCAAGGTATTTTGCTGGGTATGTGGACAACACAACAATACCCTCGATTGATGCCATATCCAGAGGACAATCAATGGGCATACAATCTGCAGGACTGGATACCATTTGACCAACCAGAGCAAAACAGCGTTTGGACACGCACTGTGGCAGGGTCTCCATCTGCAGTGCTGGGTGGCGACCACATCACATTGACCTGTGCAGGGTCTCAGACAATCGAGTACAGCAACACAGTGTCAGACAAAACAAATGGATGCATCATACATTGTCGAGTGAGCAACATATCAGGGTCACAGACAAATGCAGGTGTGGCATTTGGAGTCCAGATACGAGAGCAGACCACCACAGACACATATAATGCACGTGTCCTCATCACTGACAATGATGTGCTGTTGTTTGATGACCACGCATCAACAGTGACACCTGTTGCCAGCATCACAAACATCAATGTGCAGGATGGTATTGCAATCCTATTTCATATCGACAACAAAACAGGTGACACACACGTCTATGCCACAGACTCAGGCTCACCTCGTCAATTTGAGTCCATCACACACAGAATGAGCACAGACCCAGCAACCACACAAAAAATATACTGGGGCATCCCATCATATTTCTCATTGGTGGTTGATAGAGAGGTTGATTGGCATTTCTTTAGCTATGGCCTGGGAGATAGTAACGGGTTGGATTGGCAGGATGGTGACGTCAATGCACGTGCCTACTCTGGCAGAGGATTTGATACACAAATCAAGGAAGGACTAACAATCAGCACATTGGATGGTGCTGCACGTGAGGGTGATGCATATATCATCGAGCCTCAATATGGGTCTCCAATCACACGCACCCTGCACTCTGTGTCTCCATCTCCTCAGATTGGGTGGAGGTCTGATGCTGTTGCCAATCCTGACACAACAGCTGTGCCAGCTCAAACTATTGCCTGGATGATTGACACAACATTACAGGGGACTGCAGACACGCACATGCCGACAGAGGCAATCGGACTCCATTTGACAGGCATCAATTTTGCACAGTTTGAGGTGCAAAAATATACATCTGGTGTGTGGTCAAGTGTCGCCACAGTCAATAACTATTTTGCAGGCAATACATTTTCATTTACACGTTTGGGTGCAGCTGTTGTGAGCACTGCCACCAACAATCAGTATCTGCAGCTCAATGAGTGTGCAGGGTGGTCTGTATTACTTGACGACGGTGCAGGTAATGTGGTGCAACGCAAAATCATCTCAAATGGTGATGGTGTATTGTCATTGGGTAGTACAAAAAAAGCCTATTTGCATTTGGAGGGTGTGCAATCATCAGACCCTAACTCTGGCACAGCAACATTGATACCATCTGCCTGCACTGTGGTGCTGGATGTCAATGAGTTAGCTGGGTTACGCATTGTCATTACCTCGCAAAAAACTGCAGAGGGGTATTTTACGATTGGCACAATGGTGCTCGGCTCTGTTGTAATTACCTCTCCTCAATATGGCAGGGGTCGCACTGTGGCATTTGAGGCAAATGTATTGGAAAACATCACACCATCAGGCACATTGTATGCACAAAAACGAGGCAACGGAGGCAGAGTGGTGCGAGTTAGCTGGACAGACGGGGTGGATACCTCTGCACTCAATGAGCAACAGGCAGACCCTGATTATTATCAGTTATACACAGCAAAAACGATTGCAGCACAGGGTAGTGTGCCATACACAATGAGAGGATTGGTGCAATACCTGTCAGGCAGCAGAGATGCAGTGGTGTATTTGCCATCAATCGAGACATCACCATCATCATCATATTTGATTTACAATCGGTATCACAATCATATGTTATGCACATTGGGTAATGATACGCAGATGGAGCACGTTATTGGCGATGAGCTGATTGCAAACAATCAGGGTGAGGTGTTTAGGGTTGGCACAGTCATTTTGAGAGAGGTGAGATAAATGTCATTGACTCCACAGCAGCTGTCAGGTGCAGAGCTGATTTTTTGTGTTGAGTTTGTGTGGGGGTCACGTACTCACAGATATGCAACCAGAGCAATCACACTCAATTCTGATGATGGGTATTTGGATTTTGCACCCACAATTATTGATTTTGATTTTATAGAGTCAGCAGACATCCTCAGTGTTGATGTTGAGGCAAACATTGTGTCAATGGCACTTGTGATGCAGGATGTTGATTTATTGCAGAGGTGGGCAGCTGGTGACACAATCGAGGGATTGAGTGCAGAGTTTTTTTATGTGCTCACCAAATATGAGATTGTACAGCAGACATATGAGGACAGGACAATCCTATACAGAGGACAAATACAAGAGCCGCAATTTGGAGACCCTGATGAGATTGATGGGTTTGTCAGTTTTAGCATTGAGGCACAGCCCTATGACGGCAACAGACTCCTGATGGACTCAGACAAATACATTGACACCAGATTTGGAGACAGAGACATTGACACAGCTGATGGCAAGCCGTACCCGATTGTGTTTGGGATTGCAGGCAAGGATGTCAAATCTAGTCCATCAGGCAGCAAAAACATATTTGCGACACCTGCATTTTGCACAGAAAAATACCCAGGGTCAGGAGGTCACGCACATTTTATGATTGCAGGACATCCAGTGTCAGCAACCTCAGCATCAATACAGGATGATAAATTTGACACAGACACACTCCTTATCAAAACAGGTAATGATGGCAGAGGCAATTTGTACAGCTACATTGAGGCAGACACATTTGACAATGTTGCGATACCTGGTACTGGTGTAAATGGTACGTCACGAGAGTGGTGGGTTTATTTGACAGGGGCAGGGTTAGTCAATCCATACAGAGCTGAGGCATTGACAGGTGCAGGCGATTTGTCCAGATGGGCATTGAGTAAAAGTGGGCAGCTGGTTGATGATGATGCGTGGTCAAATCTGTCACCTCTGCTCAATCAGTATAGTCTGGCAGGTTATATCAACGACCCTGCAATCACTGCATTTGATTGGCTCAATGGTAATGTGTTACCTCTGTTGCCAATCGCCATCAGGATGGGTGCAAATGGTATCAAACCAATCCTCATTGAGATGTGGGCATTGACTCACGTGACTGCAGTGACATCAATCAGTGTGGGACAGGATGAGGAATGTGAGCAGGTGTCACCTGTGGAGACAATACGCAACACCTCAGACCTCATCAATGAGCTAACAATCAATTTTGCCAAACGAGGATTTGACCAATCATATACAAGTCAAATCAGGGTCACTGACATTGTAAATGAGGACTATGATGTCAAATCTGATTACTCCATACTTAGTGTCAATCGATATGGCAAAAAACCCTCAACAATCAGCACCAATTATGTGTATGACAGAGACACAGCAATCAAAATCGCTCTGGACAAAGTGCGAGCTGGGTGTCTGCCCATCAATCAAATCCAGATTGCAGCACCTGTGTATTTGGGTTGGTTGCAGGTGGGTGATGTGCTGGATGTCACCATTGAGAGACTATACTTGACAGACCACAAAATGCTGATTGTGTCAAAACAATGGACAGGCTCAAATTGGTCTTTTAAGCTAGTATTTGAGCAAAACCCTATACAAAATCAATGACAGAGAGTGTCATAACACGTGACAGACAGTCAAAATGATATATCATGGAGATGATATGGCATTGATTATTTTAGACAGACAGCATTTAGGCAAACCTGGACGATGGAATGATGCAGGAGCACAAAATGATTTTGTGGTTGAGGCATATCTAACATCACAGTACATATTTTGGGCTGAGTGGGCTTTGCGAGATATGGGTTTTGATGTGGTTGTCCTCTCAGATGGCACATACACAGAGAGACACACACGGGTCAATCAATATGTGCAGAATGTGGGTCAATCGGTTTATGTTGCGTGTCATATCAATGCAGGTGCAGGTGGTGGAGATTACTGCAGCACATTTTACGACCACAGGAGTGCAGCTGGTAAGCATCTCGCAGACCAAATCAATGGACAGCTGCTGATTGATGTGCCAGAGATTGAGGATGTCAAATCAATTGCAGCCTCTCCAAATGACTGGACAAAAAATGCCTACTATACAATCAAAGGGGTTGGCAAACCTGTTGCTGTCTGTTTTGAGCCGTTTTTTATTGACAATGATGAGCACAAAATCCTGTGCCAACCAGACAACCTCAGACTGATTGGAGAATGTCTGGCAGAGGGTATCAAACAGTATTTTGGAGGATAGATATGGATTGGAACAAAATTAAAATGGTTGCTGAGATACTAAAATTAATGACTCCAATTGTTTGGGACATTGTAGATGATATAGAGGCAGCCAAATCAGCTGAGTCAGATGGTGGCAAAAAAATCACACGTGCAGAGCGTCACGACATCATCATAGAAAACATCCTCGATTTGCCTGCAAAGATTGAGCCTATCATTATCAAAATGATGCGATAGGTGCAGATATGGGTGAGGAGCAATTACTACAATTGATTTTGTCTGGTGGGTCAAACATCGCATTTGGTATGTTTTTATTTCATCAAAATCGGCAGCTGCAGCAGCGAGCTGATGAGCGTGAGGCAAAACAAGAGGAGCGATACAACACACGTGAGGCAAAGGCTGAGAAAAATGAGCGAGACCTTCGCAACAGGTATGATGCAGTGATTGCAGATTACCAGGCCAAGGAAACTGCCACACGTGAGACAATGGGCAAGGAGATTGCAGAGATTGACAAACGGCTCACGATTATCGAACAAAAAATGGAGCACATTGTTGAGACTGTTGTTGAGATAAAAAACAGATTTCAGGGTATTGTCAGCAGATAAAAAAAAAGCTGCCAGAGAGCAGCACTCTGACAGCGTATATTTGTAAATATATCCCAACCATTACAAAATAACTCACAATCTCAGTTTTGCCAACATCCTGACCCACAAACGGTCAAAAATTGACGCACGATTGAGTTTTTTATAGAGATACCAACAATCATATGCATCCTTTTTTGCTGTGTGGGCATTGTGTGCAGAGATGCCAAATACTCTGCGTAATGTTTTCATACTGTGAGACCTGAGATGTGGCAGGTGCTCAATTGCTAACATTTTAGTACACTGCCATCGCCAGCTGATGCCTGTTGAGAGATGGTGATTGAGCCACCTGTGCTCAAACATCGCATTGTGTGCCACGATTGTGCCATATTTGAGTTTGAGAGCAATCATTGACTCAGCCTGTTGCCAGGTGTATGCATTTGTCCATTTTTCGTCACTATAACCATTGATTTTGAGTGCATTTGGGTCTGCAGTTTGCAGGTTTTGAGGTTTGATTTTGATGCAAAAATCATCACTGAGTGTGATACCTCCATCAATAGACGTGAGTATGCAAATCTCAATGATGTCACCACGCAGAGGGTTGAGGTGCGTGGTTTCAATGTCGATAAAATGAATGAGACTCATTTTTTTTGCTCCTGATATATGCTGGCAAATGCCTGATTGATAGTGATACCATCATAGTGGGCAATCAGCTCACATACAGCAAAAAGGTTCTCATCGTACATTTTTTGACCATTTAACCACCTGGACACCTGCGAGCGATGCACACCTAGCTGTTTAGCAAAATCAGATTGTGACAGGTTGTGTCTGTCCATAAAGTTTTTGATATATGTCATTGTAACTCCGATAAAAAATGCAAATGTTTTGGCTCTATTTCAAAATTGTCTGATTTGCTGATTGCATATGCAGCATCAGATTGCCAAATCAAAATTCTGTTATATCTGATGTCATTTAGTTTTTTGTGTTTGTATGGGTCTAGTCTATATATTTCAATAGGCTCATCAGCTGCTGAGAGTGATAAAAAATGATTGACTGCATCCTGATTGTTGTATGTTTCATATTGGTTGCAATTTTCCCAAATTGTGTATGTTGCTGTGGGTGAGACACGCCAACAACGCTCATATATTGAGGTAGGAAACAAAAATAATTGTGTCATTGTTTTTTACTCCAATATGTTGTGCCCTTAACCACAGTTTGCTCATATCCACAATCTCTGCAGATTTGTGCAATCCTGCGAGAGTTACCAGAGTGCTGCTGTGATATGGGTAGTTCCAAATCAATCATAATGTCTGCAGTGGTGCATTTGATTGTTGATTTTTCGATGGATTGTATGACTCTGATTGCCCACGGGTCTTGCACGATAAATGCTTTTTGGTAGTGACTGAGGTTTGTGTTGTCGTCAAACCACCAACAGCTGTCAGGTTGTTGATAATGATGCACTGCCTCTGCCCATATTTGGTGTCTGTGGGTGGTGAGATAGTCAATGTCGATGGGTTTGGTGATTTTGATAGGATAAAATCGTCGCTCTGCACCATCTGTCAAAAACTGATAGTCGTTGGTTGTGGCACAAAAAATGGTGCGTCGTTTCCTCTCCACAGGATGACGGGCATATGAGGGTCTATACACATCCACAGGTGAGGACAAAAACTGTTTTGCTGCATTTGCTGACTTGCCGTGCAAACTGTGCATCTCTGCGAGTTCCCAAATCCACGCTCCTGTTTGGTGCAGCAGCTCATATCCACCCTTGCCAACAATGTCGATAAAGGAGTCAGAGAAATATTGCTCTGATGCCAATACTCGCATTGAGGTTGATTTGCCCATACCTTTACCACCAACCAAGATGAGACAACTGTCAGCTTTGCATCCAGGATTGAGGATGCGTGCAACAGCACTGACAAACCAGTTAAATGACATACCACAAATCAACTCCTCTGTTGAGTCAAACACCTCTGCACTAAATGCATCAATCAGGAGTCTGTGCAATCGAGGTTTACCATCCCATTTGAGAGACAGTAAATAGTCTTTGATTGGCTCAATGGGTTTGCTCATCGCAACCATCATCACTGCATCATCAATCTCCTTTTTGGGTCGTGATAGCATATACCTGACCTCAATGTCTCTGCGTATCTGCATAATGTGCTTGTCAGATAGTCGCTCATTTTTCCACAGTATCTTATCAGAGTGCTCATTCCAACATAGCGAGTCATACACAGGGTCTGTCTCCAATATGATTGCAACGTTATCAACAGTTTTATGTGGGGTGTCTGTTTTGTCATTGATGGAGAGCTGACACCACGTGGCAGGATTTGCGTTGCGAGGTGAGGCAGGTTTATCAACCAGCTCAATGCCCATCTGTTTTGCGAGCTCTATAATTGCATCCTTACTCATTTTGATACTCCTGTTTGATTGCAGCTGCGTGTTGTAACCAGTCAATGCCATCCAATCTCTGCAGAGATTGAGCTAAGATTTTGATGGTGCGTTGAGAGGGTTTGTTTTGTCTATTTTTGAGCCTGTAAAAATGGTCTCTGTATAGTCCAGACATTTTGCAAAATCCATTGATAGACAAACAATGTAACTCAATCATAATTTGCACATATATCATAATGCCTCCAGACTGCCATACCACCCACAACTATTTGCGTGATTGCATTTGGCAAATCGTTGAGGGTTGTGATGCACGTGAGGGTCAATGTAAAAATGCACTGTGGCTCTGTTGCATCCTGGACAAATGATATGTCGTGCCACGTTGCCTGATATGTCTGCATTTGCTCTGTGTGCTAGTGCCAAACGCATCTCAGGAATCATCAATGCATCACCCATTGATATGGGTTTGGATGTGTCATACACTGGACGTGCAGGAGGTTTGGGCAGCTCAATGTGTGAGTATTCCAAATCAATACACTCACCAACCAGATGATACCAACTGTTATGGTATTGCACAGGGTCAAGTGGATGCCCAGCACGATACTCATCAGAATGTGGGATTGCATACCTGTAAAACATACGTGCACAATCTTTTAATGCTTTCATATCTGGTATCCCTCTGCCAACAATCCTACTGTATGCCTCTGGATGTTTGGATTTGTCGAGTCCTGTTTTTTTCCAAATGTCGATTGTGTCTGTATCAGGCTCACGATAAGTCATTTTTTGCCACAGCTCTGCAGCTGCACGCCAAAACTGTTGCCAATCTCTAACGAGCACAGGTTTTTTGAGAGGCATAATGACTCTGTATTTGTGGTGATGAGGTTTGTGGCTGTATGAGGTATGCACAATGCATTTGTACTGTGCAAACAATTGCCAGCTGCTAAATGGTGCAATACCATCATCAATGTCATAGACGAGGCAGGACACCTCAATCACATTTGCCTGAGCACGGTTGCCATCAAACACAGCAGGACTCCACAAAGGGAGTTTGTTTTTGTCTCTGGCATTGTAGCTGACAGGCTCAATCATCCGTTTGGCAAAAACGTCCAGAGGCACTGTGATTGTCTCTGGACGCTTGGCAAAACGGTTCTCAAAAACTGAAAATCGTATTTGCTGCATTATTTGACTCCATCAATCAGGTGCATATCAATGCAGACCTGTCTGTATACTGCTGTAATTCTGATTGACTCCTCATCATCATATGTCTCCAATGATTTGAGGAGTACAGCTACTTGACGTTTGGTGTAACGTTTGCCAAATCGCTGCATTGTGTTTAGTAGTCCAGTGCGAATGTTTTTGTATGTGCTAGTGTGTCGCATTGTTAGATGCCTCCATAAATTAGGATGTAGATTGTGCAGCAGAGTGCAATAAAGGGTTTGAGTGCGATGATGGCAAGCCCACCACCAAGGATTGTGAGATATACGTTTTTTGCCTCGTCTGGGGTCATTGTGATAAATTCTTTATTCATTTTTTTAGTCCTTTTGCTTGAGCTGGTTGTCCTAGATCAATAGCGGTTTCTCTTTGCTTTCTGTGAAATGATGAAACATCCTTTTGATAGTCGATACCTAAAAGGGATAACAGCTGCATTGTTTCAGATGGAGACAAACCATTGTTGTCCAACGTTCTTCTGTATTCGTAACTGTCATACTTTTTGAAAAAACTTATTAGTTTTTGTTTTAATTTTTCATCCATTTTGATACTCCTGTTTGTTTTGTTGTTATTGACACGTCATTACTATCATATTGTTGCAAGGTTGCAACAAAATAAAGAAAATAAACAAAAGGGGTGGAGATAAAACGGGCTAGGGTGGAGATAGCAAAAATCAAAAAACCTCGATTTTATCGTGATTGTCTTTACCGACTATTTAAGTAGGGTGGAGATAGGGTGGAGATACCTTTTTTCTCTATGATGTCCTGTCTATCGGTATCATAGACAAAAAATACTATATAATTATAAAAATAATTACATAAACATTTATTTTTTTAATTAATTATAATTAATTATGTTGAGAGTGGTGCAAATGGGTGTTTTTTAGGTTTGTGTCGTTTTTATGGGCATTGTAGGGTTTTTGCATCTCCACCCTATCTCCACCCCATTTGTCAGGTGCAGGCAAGTGGGTGATGTGCTATAGTCTTGACATAGAAAGAGGTGTGTGAGGTGTGTGATGTTGTATTTGGGTATTGACCCTGCACGTAATGGTGCAGCTGTCCTGATGGATGATGCAGGCAGGGTGTCTGATGTGTGGTGTTGGCGAGCACACACAAAAAACAAAAAACAGGCATACAAAATCAAACACACAGAGCTGACAGACACAGGTGTGATACTATATGAGGCATCTGTCAGAGATGGTGGCAGGATTGCCATGCAGATTGCACAACGCATCACGCAGCCTGTAATGGTTGTGTGTGAGTCTGCATATGTCAATCATCGCAAACCCTCATCAGGATTGAAGGTCAGCCGATTTGGAGGAATGATAACAGGTGGGTTGTCTGCTGTGTGTGCAGACCTGATTTTGTGTCAGGAATGGATTATGGCATCCAATTGGAGACATCAGGTGCTGCAGCTGCCACCTTTTACCAAACGAGAGCTAGCAAAAAAAACGTCATTGAATATGATACCAAATATGATACCAGGTATTAAACCACATTTGGAGCAGCTGGGTTATGATAATGATGATGTGTGTGATGCAGCAGGATTGGCAATTTGGATGTCCAGACAGGAGACAATTATTGTGCCTGAGCAATACATCTCCACCACAAAAAAATGATAACTATATAAATGTCAGAGGGTTACTGTTGCCACGGGAGGACATATGCCAATATACAAAACAAAACGAGGTTACAAAATCAAAAATGTGCGAGGCACATCAACAACACGCACCTCTGCAGTCAGGAGACTCAGAGCAATCAAAATTGCACAGGCAAAACGTAAATGATGCACGCAGGCAAATGGATTGTCAGGGTTATGGATGCACACCAGATAACTCGTATCGAGCTGTCTGATTACTCAGGTATCCACATACGCAAACTCCACAGGATACTGTCAAATCAATCTGCATTGTCTCTGTTAGATTTTGTCTGGTTAATGGAGTGCCTAGCCGACATGACAAATCAAGACAAGTTTAACCTGATGATGGATTGTCTCAGGTATATGTATCAAAAATGAGTTACAATGAGACATGTGACATATGTGGGTGTGACCCGTGTGATTGTTATGACTGGTTTGGAGGCAGGATATGGCACAAAAAATCTTTATTGACTCACGTGCAGGCAACAGACGAATTGAAAAAGCTATACCTCAATTTATGTCGAGATTTGGAATGGCAAAAGACCAGGCTACAGCTGTTGCAATTAGATTGGAGTCGCTAGGCAGATTGCAAGGGACTGGTGAGCCAATCAACAAACCCAAACGCACCAAGGGTTTGCCAATACCTGTGCCAAATGCTGCAGTACTCGCAGCAATCACAGCGATGAAAAAAAACAGGACACCCAAACGCACACAGGTGAGGACATCACCAGACCAAACATTTGAGAGTGCATATGATGTGCCACGTGCAGCTCGCAGACAAACACGCAGCAACAGACTCAGGTCAAGAGTTACCAGAGGCAGATAATGGACAACAAATACACAAAGCCAGCTCTCAGAGAAAAGTTAAAACAACAAATCAAGCGAGGCAGCAAGGGTGGTCGTGCAGGTGAGTGGTCTGCACGTAAATCACAAATGCTGGTCAAAGCCTATGAGGCAGCAGGTGGTGGATATAGAAAACCACGAGGCAGGACAGCTGCACAACGCAGCCTAACGAGATGGACAAAGCAGGATTGGCAAGCCGCGGGCAAGGATGGTGTCTATTTACCCAAACGTGCCATCTCTGCACTCAAATCAACACCATCAGGCAGAGCAAAATTGCAGGCTGCCAATCGCAAAAAACGACGTGCAACCACTAAGGGACAGCAGACAGCATCACACGGGTTGCATAAAGGTAAAAGGAGATAAGATGCCACCACGCAGACGCAGACAAATTGACAAACGCAAACTCACTCCAAATAAACCACGCAAGCTGAGACAGGGTGAGCCTGGATTTGGTGAAAAAAAAATGGTTGTACTTGCTCGCGAGGGTGGCACAACAAAGCTCATCAAATTTGGTGCAGTAGGTTACCGCCACAATTACTCTGCACGTGCAAATGCAAGTTTTAGAGCACGAATGCGATGCGACACAGACCCTGCATCAAAGCTAAAAGCACGATACTGGGCATGTGAAACTCTATGGAAAAAGAGGAAAAAATGATTACAAAACTCACAGCTGTAACAGAGTTCTGGACATATCATTACATAACAATCATTGATAATAATGAGATTGTTACAATTGCAATAAACAATTCGGAGTTATATAAAATACAAAAGAGGTCAGACAGACTCAACTTACTCAGGCAGCGTGCATCACTATGGCAGAGACTGGTGATGGCATATAGAATAATAAGGGGTAAATAATGAAAGTTTTAATTGCATGTGAGGAGTCACAGACAATCACAAAGGCATTTAGAAAACTAAATATTGAGGCATACAGCTGCGATATAAAAGAGTGCAGTGGTGGTCATCCTGATTGGCATATAAAAGGTGATGCAATTATTGAGGCATACACTGGTAAATATGATTTGATGATAGCTCATCCACCCTGCACATATTTAGCTGTCAGTGGTTCCAGATGGTTATACCATAGAGATGGTACAAAAAACATTGACAGATGGATAAAGAGAGAGGCAGCATTGAATTTTGTAAAAAAATTAATGGATGCACCAATTAAACATATCGCTATAGAAAATCCTGTATCTGTTATATCATCACAAATTAAAAAACCTGACCAAATTGTACAACCATATTTTTTTGGAGATGAGGCACAAAAAACCACATGTTTATGGTTACAAAATTTACCTCCTCTCAAACATACAAATGTTGTAAAACCTGGTCAAAAAATAGGAAAAAACAAACAGCAAAAATGGTATGTCGATGCATTAAAAGCTAAAACTCCAGAGGAAAGAAGAACAATCAGAAGTAAAACGTTTGAAGGAATGGCAGAGGCAATTGCATCTCAATGGAGTATGTATATACTAGGGTCTGTGTGATTTTTTTTAGAAAGGGGGCGACCTGCTATGAC
>Ga0222718_10001073_pt1 | contig 27552 bp, 25 predicted proteins | sample C33_27DmetaG_FD_165045 | JGI IMG/M metagenome (GOLD analysis project Ga0222718, IMG submission 165045) | Estuarine water microbial communities from San Francisco Bay, California, United States - C33_27D | ecosystem: Environmental > Aquatic > Marine > Unclassified | place: USA: California...
GATAGTAGTTTGTAGGTGAGAACGCAGTTGGCCTTTTTGAATATCTTGGTTTAAAACTTTATCAGATGCTGATTCAAATCCAAACGAAATGTAAACACAGCCTGAATTTTTCATCAATTCAACAATTTCAGGATGTACAGCAACGCTTGGTGCATCTCCTAATGTTCCCCACTTTACTGTTTGATCTAAACCCTCTTTTACATAAAGTTCACAGAATTCTTTGGTCCATTTTATGTTACTAGTCATATTTTCATCAAGGATAGTTATGAAATCAACATTAAATTGTTCTTTCAAAAGTTTTACATTATCAACTGCATATTTTGGAGTGGGCCATCTAGCTGGCATTTGAAAAGTATCATTTTCTTTATCAGAAATTCTAACTAGTTTTTCACCTTTTTGTCTGTCTCCTTCACCGTAAATATTTTGCAAATCAATTCTGGACATTCCATTATGAGAACAAAAGGTGCAACCTCTAGGACAACCACGTTCCCAAACAGTGGAAGCACGTCTTTTAGAATTATAGGCTTCAATAGAAGAGGGTATAGAAGAATATTGAAAATAGATATCTAATTCAAACAAATGATATGCAGGGTAAGGAATGGTATTCAGATCAGAAATTAATGCTCTAGGTGCAGTAAATTTGAAATTTCCATTTTTCTCTCTTATACATAATCCATTTACTTTTTCAAACTCGTTAGAATTATTATTAATCTCATCATAAAGTTCCGAGAATGTTTCTTCTCCTTCACCAAGTACAAGTAAATCTAGTTCAGGAACTAGTTGTAATATTTCTGTTGGATTGTATGTACACCATCCACCTCCTCCAATAAATAATGAAGTTGGGGAAGCTTGTCTAACAATAGGTGCTAATTCTTTAATTCGACTATAAGTTGTGGTAAGACCTCCAATTCCAATGACATCCCATTTTTCCGAAGATATTTCATCTTGAATAATTTTTGTTGGTACTTGAGAACCATTGTAATTAGCCCTTAATGCATTCAGATCTAAAATTCCTATTTCTCCACCTTTTTGTTCAACGATGGATGCTAAGACTCCCGCCCAAAGCGGAAAATGATATGGTGCACTATCTAATCGAATTTCAGGTATAATGAAAAGGGTTTTCAATTTGAATTTTAATTATTAAAAGATGTATTTAAACCACTAGAAGAAATTTGTCCAATTTAAGAATTTTTTATGTTTAGAAATTCTTGGAATTTCATTCCTTGAATTCTTTTTCCAAAAATAGAACCACCTTCAGTAGAATTAATTGTAGTTAACCAGTCAGGAGATCTTGAAATAAATTCCTTTAACGCAGAACTGTAAAATTGAAACAGAGGATCAACAATGCAGTTACAGTCAAAATCAGGATTATACAATGTTTGAAATAATTTTTTAAAACTAGGGCTATCTCTATCTACAACACTTGTATCAACAAGATCACTTCCATGCGAAATAATTTTTTCCCAGGAATCAGATTCTTCCCATCCATGATTAATTCCTATTAAACAAATCTGATTACATTTTAGTATTTTCCAACCTACAAACCACGAAGAAGTACCAACATTTCCTCCAGTTTGTATAGCAGGTAAACCAGAATTTTTTTTCGATCTTATCATTAAAGCTGAAAGTTGATTAAATGATTTCTTTCCTTCATTGTAATCAAATAAGGAATGAAGCCAATGAATTTTTATGCCAGCATTTCTTGCATTTTCAACTGTTGTTGGTTTAACAATAGTTGAAAAAATACCATTTATTGATGAACCATATTTTTTAATAATTTCATCTTCATAGAATTCTTTTGCTGGAGAATAAGGATCAATTGAAACAACATAATATTTTGGAAATTTAGTGGGGGTAACTCCTGCTTTTAATGCATTTTTTAACATTCCATCACAACAAATTATGGTACCATCAAAATCACTATTTGCAAGAATTTCTAGATGATTTTTTTTCTTTACAGATGGACCTCGACCAATTATAATTGCAGATTCATTTTGAAATGGTTGTTTATCAAGATTTGGCATTAACTTTGTTGCAGAATCTTCTATCCAAATATTTTCAAGATTAAGCGCGAAATTTTTCACCCATTCATCAAATGAACGATAATGTAATTTTTCCATTGATTGTTCAATAGAAAATTTGGAATCATGAGACATAATTTTTCAATTAATTTAGAGTTATAATTCATCAATACCTAATTCATCTTCAGATTTTTTTGATCTGTAGATCATAAATGAACCCTTTGCTCCTGATTTGACAATAAAATCTTCAAATTCTTCAGGTGTTAGATCTTTTGAATTATCAATATTATCATATTTGGCAAAATCTTTTTTTTCATTATCTGAACCTGAATTTTTAAAATTACTTTTCATATGCTTGCAAAATAATGAAATTATTTAACTTATAAATATTTTATAAAAAAATATATTTTCAAAAATCATAAAATTCATTTGATATTAGTTAAGATAAAATGCAACGAAGTTCATATATGCAAGATCATTTGAAATCAACTATGAAATATTGTGAAAAATGTCTCATGCCTGATACTCGTCCAGGATTAGAATTTGAAAAAAATGGTGTGTGTGCCGCATGTATTAATTTTGAAAATCAAAAGAAAATTGATTGGGATGACAGATGGAATCAATTAGAGAAACTTTGCGACAAATATCGTGGTTCTAATGGAAATGGTTATGATTGTGCTATCGCAGTATCAGGTGGTAAAGATTCTCATTTACAAACATATTTGATTAAAGAAAAATTAAAAATGAATCCAGTGTTAATTACAGTTGGTAATGTAGATTGGACAGATGTTGGAAGGAAGAATTTAGATAATCTATCAGATACGTTTGGATGTGATATTATTGAATTACATGCAAATATTCGAGCAAATAGATTTCTTACACGAAAAACTTTTGAAGAATTTGGTCAATCATCTTGGTATATAGATTCAATCATCTATGCATTCCCTTACAGAATGGCTATGCAATTAGGAATTAAATTATTGGTTTATGGAGAAGATGTGAATTTTACATACGGAGGTAAACAAAAAACAGAAAAAAGTTCAGCCATGTTACAACCTTATAATGATGTAGTAAAGCCATATCGAAATGAATGGCTTCAAAGTAGAGAAGTGACAGAAAAAGATTTACAATTAACTATTCCTCCAACTATTGAAGAATGTGAAAAATTTGGGTTGGACCCAATCTATATGAGTTATTTTATACCATGGAATTCACAACATAGTTTTGAAGTAGCAAAAAAATGGGGATTCAGGCATTTAGGTCATGAACATAGAAGAGAAGGATGGTTAGAGGATTATGATCAAATTGATACACTTAGTTATTTAGTAAATCCATATTTGAAATATCTAAAATTCGGTCATTCTGTAGCAACAGATATTGGTTCAAGATGGATTAGATATGGAATAAAAAATAGAGAAGAAATGATTCCTCTAATAGAAGAAAAAGATGGGAAATTAGACCAGGAAATCGTAGAGAAGTTCTGTGAATTTACAAAAATGTCAATTAGTGAATTTTGGAAGATTATGGACAAATGGTACAATAAAGAATTATTTGAACAAGACAAAGAAGGTGTATGGCATCCAAAGTTCAAAGTAGGAATAGGGTTAAAAAATAATTAATGTAATTAAGATAATGAAAAAGAAAAAAATTCTTGTCACGACAGGTAGTAGAGCAGAATACGGTATTCTTCGTCCACTATTAAAAAAACTTGAAAATAATTCAAAAATTGAACTTATTTTAGTTGTTACAGGTTCTCATCTATCAAAAAAATATGGATATTCAATTAATGAAATAAAAAAAGATGGTTTTAAAATTAATGCAAAAGTGAAATACATTCCAAAAATTATTGATAAAAAAAATTTAACAAAAGAAATTGGAAATGGAATAATTCAATTTACAAAAATTTTTTCAAAGTTTCAACCGGATATTAATATAATTTTTGGAGATAGAGATGAAATGTTTGCTTCTGCCATAGCAGCATCCCACATGAATATAATTAATGCACATATAGCTGGTGGTGATAAATCAGGAGGAATTGATGAATATAATAGACATGCAATAACAAAACTTTCAAACATACATTTTACAAATACAAAAACAAGCAAAAAGAGAATTATAAAAATGGGAGAAAATCCAAAATTTGTTTTTAATACCGGATCTCTTGCCATAGATGAAATTAAGGAAAATATTTCAGCAAAAACAGAAATAGCAAAAAAAATGAAAAGAAAAATTACAGGTGAAGAAATTATTTTAATTCAACATCCTGTTACAACTCAATTAAATTTAGTTGAAAAACAAATTAATAATATGCTTATTTGCATTAAAAAATTAAAAAAACCAACGATAATAATTTCTCCAAATTCAGATGCAAAAAGTAATGTAATTCAAAATAAGATAGAGAAATTTAGTAAAAAACACGATTTTGTGGATTATCATGTTAATTTACCAAGAAATAATTTTCTCGGTTTATTGAAATATTGTGGTGTATTAGTAGGTAATTCAAGTAGTGGAATTGCAGAAGCAAGTTATTTTTCAATTCCTGTAGTAAATATTGGAATTAGACAATTTGGAAGAGAAAGAGGTAAAAAAATTACTGAAATTAGAGATTTTAACAGTAAAGAAATTGAAATAGGTATTAGAAATGCATTGAAAAAGAAAAATGAACATAAATTGATAAAAAATACTACCTATGGGGATGGAAATGCTTCAAAACGAATAGTCAAAATTCTAGAAAAACCCATGCCAAAAAACATAATTGAAAAATATATTTCATATTAAGGAGAATAGGAATATGGAAGAAATTGTAATTATTGGAGCAGGAGGATTTGGAAGAGAAGTATTATGGACCATTAATGATTGTAATAAAAATGAGGAAAAATATTCAGTATTAGGGTTTGTTGATGATGATCAAAAAATTCAGGATAGCATTATTGATGGGTGTAGAGTATTAGGTGGATTAGAATGGATCGAAAATAATTATAAAAAATCAATATCATGTGTTATTGCAATTGGAGACACTAATAAAAAAAAGGAAATTGAAAAGAAATTGAAAAAGATAGAACCATCATATGCAACAATCATACATCCATCTGTAATCTCGTCAAAAACAATAGATATTGGAAAAGGAACAATCATTCAAGCAGGAGTTATTTTAACAATAAATATTTCAATTGGAGAACATGTTCACATAAACATAGATTCTACAGTAGGTCATGATTCAATAATAGAAAATTTTGTTACAATTAATCCAGGAGTTCATATTAATGGAAAAACAATCATTAGAAATTCAGCGTATATAGGTACTGGTGCAGTTATGAAACAAGGGATTGAAATAGGTAAAGAATCTGTAATTGGTGCAGGTTCAGTAATTTTACAAAATATACCTGAAAAGTCATTATATGTAGGAGTTCCAGCAAAATTAAAAAGAAAATTTAGTTAAATTTTTGTAATAACAAAATTGTTTCTGAACCAAAATTATTAGAAACAATATTTTCATGGAAATTTTTGAAAAGTTCTGAATCATCATGAATTGAGTTGAATAATTTTATAACAGACTTAAATTCATCTGTAGGTGCAGTATTTTCATAATAAGAGAACCACGAATCAAAGTTTTCAAGTAATACAGCTGCAGAATCTTGTTTAAATAATCTAAAAAGATTTTTTTGTTCTACGAATTTAGAAATCCATTTACTTGATAAAATAGTTTGATGGTGAGGAGGATACATTAAGTGGTAGTCAAACAATTTTCCCAATGGAGAATCATAATCAGGAGTAGTGATTAATAATAAACCATCATCAGTTAGGGAATTATGAATTTTAGTAAAAAATGAAGATAGAAATTTGAATGGAATATGTTCAATAACATGTAATGCAGAAATAAGATTATAATTTTCCCCAAAATCATCATCTAAAAAATTCAAATTTTTTGTTTTAACATGATATTGTTGCAAAGTGTTGCTTACATGTGATAAATCAAAATCAGCACATGTAACATCCCATGAAGGATTCCTAGTTTTTGCAAGACAAGAGAATTCACCAAAACCACCACCCAAATCGATCATAGAGATATTTGGTAGATTTAGTGATTCAACTAATTTCAAACCTTTAATTTTTTCAAGAAAATGAGATTTTCCCTTATTATTAATACATGATGAAATTAATTCCACTTCATTTAGTTTTGGTCGTTCATATTCATCATATAGATGATGAATTGAATCAATTTCACATTGTTTTCTAAAAATAACTAAAGCACAATTTTGACATTCGTAATAGAGGTGTAAGGAATTCGGCAAAAACCCAATCATTGCTTGACTATTAGATAAGTATAATGGAATTAGGTTTTTAGAATCACAATTTGGACAATCGTTTATTTCAGTAGTAATAATATTTTCACCATAATCTAAAACAAAATTAAAAATATCATGTTTTACTAATTGTTCAAGAAATTCATCTATAGTTAAAGTGTGTAATAAAGGAATTTTATCTATAAGATTTGAAAAAATTTTTACACGTAGTGGCCTATTAAGATCAAATTGAGTATTATGTTTTCTTTGAGAATCATAATAAATTTTATCAAATAAAGTTTCGTATATATGATTATTTTCAAATAATTTTTTAAGTTTTTCTCCAGTTGAAATTAATTTTGGAGCTGTTCCAGGAATAGCTCCTAGAATCTGATAAGAATTAGATGAGGATTGTATGTTTTCAGACACATATTTAATTATATCAGGATCTAGCATAGGATTAATCATATCTACTAAAATTATTTGATTATTAGAATTCAAATCAAAAAAATTCATTAAGTCTTTTTTTAACGAAAAAATTTTATCATAATTAGAATTATCTTGAATTAAAAAATTATCTTGATCATAAATATAACATGAATTTGGAAAAAAATAATTTATTCTATTTAATTGAAATTGTAAAATTTTATGAAAATGTTTATCAGAAGTTAATTTTTTATTAATTTGTAAGATAACTAAAGATGATGAATTTATTTCCATATGCAGATTAAAGAAAGAAAATCTATAAACGTATTTATCAAAATTTAGAAAATAATTATTTATTTTAAAGAGGAAAAACTTCATTATAGAATTTTTTAGGATCTTTTCTATACTTAAAAGTCAAATTAGGAGGTTCAAAATTTAGATTATCAGTATCATGATACATTCCAACAAGAGAATAACGTACTTTATTACTCAAATTATTCCCAGATCTATGAAATAATCTAGAATTAAAAATCATGAATTGTCCTTTTTTAATTTCAACATCCATTATTTTGTATTTTTCTACAACATTTTCATCAATCACAAATGGATTAGCTCCACCTTTTTCCATATCCCATGATTGTTTTGCAATACCCTCTTTATGACTTCCAACACAAACTTGAAGTGTACCATTGTTTACATCAGCGTCATTTACCAATGGTGCCCAAGTTTGTAAAAAATTGCTTTTAGGAATAGTATAGAAAACTTCTTGATGCCACTTTGTTTTTCTACGATCATCATTAGGTGGATCTATTCTACATCTACATGTAAAAGTATAAAGTGGTTTTTTTAAATTACGTTTTAATAATTGATTTATGTATTCAGTAGTTTCTTTTTTTGTTATTAATCGTAAAAATTCAGGTACTTGTGAAATTGTATCATAAATATCAGCAATGTATTGATGGTTAATTTCCTCTAATTTTATTAAGCCATTATTAAAAATAGAATTATCATAATCAGTTATAGAAAAATCAGGATCAATATCTAAAACTTTTTTCAAATCTCTTCTAATCAAATATTCCAAAATGTTTTCAAAATTTTTAAGTTCTTCTGAACTAAAAAAATTATCAAGAATAATAAAACCATTTTGATTAAAGAGATCAATTTGTGAGGAAGTAAGAGTCAATGTAAATTCAAATTATTAGTTGGGCTTTTTAAATTTTTTATAAATTATTGAGGAAAATCATTTGTATCATATCTTTCTAATGAAAAAATATTTGTATTTGAAATCATTGAATCTCCAACTTTAGTACTTAAACCAGCCTTAAAATTAGATTTGATTAATTTAGAGATCACTTTTTGATCAAAATCACCATATGGATAACACATAACCAAATTTTGTGTATCTGAACTAATATCATTACAAAATTTGAGACTTTTTTCTATCTCATTTTCAAGTTCTTTAGGTGAAAGATAAGAAAGCCATTGGTGAGAATAGCTGTGAGAACCAAAATACATACCACTTTGACTCATTTCATGAATTTCATTAAGATTCATGTATAATTGGGATGAAAATTCTTGCTCAGATTTATGAATAAATTTGTGGAACAGTAAATCAGTAATCTTACTACGTAATGGAGAAGGCAAATTTCGTTGCAAAATACGTTTTATAAAAACAATTTCTTTAGAATCAAATCTATTCGCAATAGCAAGTTTAGAAAAATAATCTTCAGGTTTTTCTAATTCAAAGTCTCTAGAAAATTGTTTAATTAATTTAAATATTTCATCAACTATAAGTTGATAATTATTAGTAGATGCTAAAATAAAATGTATTTTATGTACATCAAGAATACAATTTTCTACTATTGGTGATGCAGGAGGAAAAAAGGCACCAGGAATTTCTAATTTTTTTAAAAAGGGAAAAACATGTTGGAAATGATCTTTGAATCCGTCATCAAAAGTTAGTAAGATAGAATTTGGAGGAAGTTTTTTGTTTTGATAAATGCAGTCCAAAATTTCATACATTGAGATAAAATTAAATTGTTTTTGAAAAAATTCAATTTGTCTCTTAAACCCTTCTAATTCTAATCCCTTAATATTTGGAAAAGGGCTATTTTTAATGGGTCGAACATAATGATACATGATAATTTTACAACTGGTCATTTTCTTATTCATAAACAAAATAAGTTACATTTATTCAATTAGGTCTATCTTGATCTGAATCAGCTTTGACAAAATAGAAATTTTCAATATCACTTAATTTTCCATCAAAATTGTCAGAAGTATTATTTTTTAAGAAAAAATTCATTTCAGTTCGCCTAGTTAAATCAATAGGATTGAAAACTGTTGGAAATGATAGTTTTTCATATAAATTATTGAAAAAATTCATTTCATTAAAACTTTTTTTATAAAAAGAACCAGTACAGAAAAAATCAATGAAATCAGCTTTTTTTAGACAATAATGTGAAATTAGGTTCAAGATAATTTTTTCAAAATTTTTAAAAACTATCAAATCGACTAATCTAGCTGCTTTTAGTTCCTCATTATTGTCTTCAAATCGGATTATTGCAAATCCCATTATTGAATTATTTTCTTTGAGTAATAAGAAATGATAATCTAAAAATGGGTGCTCAAGAAATCTCCAATCAAGATATTTTTTTGTTCGATTAACTGTTATTGGATAACGTTCTTTAACTTTAATCCAAAAATTTTCATAATCTTCATTTAATTTTGTTATACGTTGAATTTCATACTTCTCATCATTGAATATTTTAATTTCATTTTTTTTAATACTAGATTGTAAATAATTCTCTACACGTTTTTTATTTAATAATCCAACATAACGATTTAGATTACCAAAATCTTTTCCATTTGTATTCAAATAAATTTTTTTAGTACCATCTGAACCACTTAAGACCATAGTAAAATCAAAAAAATTATTTCCATATTCGATTAACTTTGTCCCAATTCCTTTACCACGAAAATTTTCAAGAGTATAAAACGAAATATGCCATGCAGAATTATAATTATTTTCAAATAATTTCAATTCAACTGGGATAAATCCTAATTGACTATCAATAATGGATGAAGATTCATTAACTAAAATGGATTTAGTAGATAATCCATTATTAGGATTATTTTTAAATTGCCAATCATGATGTAATAAATTATTTAGAATATGTTTCTCACCATATGCTTTATCATAAAAAATTTTTAATTGAGTTGTATCAGAATTATCTAAAAATCGAATCAATTGTAAATCAAACTATTTGATTTAACATGTCTTAAAATGCTATTGAAATTATAATTCTTATATTCTAGGTTTTTTGTAAAATACTATGTTTATTGTAGCGGAAATAGGAGTGAATTGGGAAGGAAATTATGAGTTATTAGAAAAATTATTAGTGAATTTAAAAAGGATAGGTTGTCATGCAGTAAAATTTCAAGCATATAGTTTTGACATGATAAAACAGCATCCATTAAAGGATCGTTTAAAAAAATCAGCAATTACTGAATCAAATGTTGAAAAAGTTAATGATTTAACTAAAAAAATAGGTATAGAATGGTTTTGTACTCCAATGTATCCTGAAGCAATTGAATTTCTTGAACCATTTGTAAATAGATATAAAATAAGAGAAAGTGATGGTAGAATTTTAATGAAAGATTCTACATCATCTCTGATTGATCGAGTTTTAGAAACAAACAAGGAAATAATTGTAAGTGTTAATGAAAATCCAAAAAAGAGCAAATTTTATCAAAATAAAAAAATAAAATGGTTGTATTGTGTACCAAGATATCCATGTGAATTAGAAGAGATTAATTTTGAAGAAATTCAAAATTTTAACGGTTACTCTAATCATTGTACAAATATGATTGCACCTTTAACTGCAGCAATTTTGGGTGTAAATATATTAGAAATTCATGTTACTCCAGACAAAAATAAGGATTTTATTGATAATCCAGTTAGTTTTGATTTAAAAGAAATGGAGAAATTGATTAAATCTATCCAAGATATAGACAAAATTAAAAAATAATCACGAAGTAGAGAAAATGAAATGAAACCTATTTGTTTTATTGGAGCCAGAGGAGGGTCTAAAGGAGTACCAAACAAGAATATTAGAAAAATGGGAAATAAACCATTGATTGCACATACTATAGAATCAGCATTATCTTCAAATTTATTTAGTCATGTAGTGGTATCAACAGAAGATAAAAAGATAGCAGAAATAGCAAAAAAATTTGGAGCATATATTCCATTTTTACGTCCTAAAAAATTTGCCACAGATAAATCAAGTTTTAATGATGTTTTACTTCACGGAATAAATCAATTAAAATTGTTAAAAATTTGTCCAGAAATAATTGTAATTAGAGACTGTACTGTTCCATTCATAACAAATGAAATTATAAAAAAATCAATCACATTAATGAAAAAAGAAAAATGTGATGTAGTATGTTCAGTATATGAACAACATCATAATCCATATTTCAATATGATGGAGAAGGATAAAAACGGATTTTTAAAATTTAGTAAAAAGATGCCACATAAAATAAAAAATAGACAAGAAGCACCAATAGTATATCAATTAAATGGATTATTTGTAATAAACGTAAAAAAATTTCTTAAGTTTAAGACGATTATCATGCCAAAAATTTTACCGTATGAGATTCCAGCTGAAATGGGACTAATGATAGATACTGAATTTGAATTTCAAATAGCTGATATGATTTCAAAACGAAAAATTAAATTAAAAACAATTTAGATTTTCTACCAAGCAGTCCATCCCCCATCAACCACTAAATTAGCTCCAGTCATATAGGAAGATGCACCAGATGCCAAAAATAACAAAGCACCATCAAAATCATTTTTAGAAGCCATTCTACCCAACATAGTTCGTTTGGAATAATTTTTTACAAAAGATGGGGTTTGTAATTTTTTGTCATGTACACCACCTAATGTCAAAGTATTTACTCGAATATTTTTTCCCCTCCAATATGATGCAAGATATCTAGTCATATTAACAACACCGCCTTTTGCTACAGAATATGAAATTGGAGAATTTAATTTACTTTCTCCATAAATTCGTTGATCAGGTCCGACAATTCCATATATTGATGAAATATTTATGATCACTCCTTGATTTTGTTTTGACATAATGCTACCAATTTCTTTAGTACAAAAAAACAAACCACGTAAAGTATCAGAAACCATTATTTCCCAAATATCATTAGGAAATTTTTCAAATGTTTCAGATAACTTAGGATTTTTTCTTGGAACAGAATGAGCATTATTTATCAAAATATCAATTTTTGAATATTTTGAAATAATTTTTTTTGTTAAGTTTTGTATTTTATTTGGTTTGTTAATATCTACAGTGTATGCAGTAGGATTTGTTTTGTATAAAGAAATTAAGTCTTTTTCAAGTTTTTTATTTTCAGATTTATTTATATCTAATAAAATAACATCTCCTCCTGCCTTACTTAATACATGAGCAAATCTATTTCCCAGACGGCCAGCTGAACCAGTAAGTACAATAGTTTTATTTTTTAGGCTAAACAATTCATTTGGAAGACTCATTTACTTAGTTAAAGAAACTGATTTTTTAAGTCTTGATGATTTTTTAATAGCAAGAGCTATCTTCAATGAGTAAATTCCTTCATTGATATCATTAATAGGTTTTTTATTATATTTTATACATTTAAGGAAATGATTTAATTCATCTACATAAGTGTCATTTAAATTAAAATTTGACATTTTTAATTTTGTAATCCATTTTTTATTTTTAATGCTATAGAAAAGTAAAGAGTTTTTTTTCATATCCCAAACAAGTGTTCCTTTAGTACCTATTATTTTGCATCCTCTAGCACTTGGTTGTTGAAAATAATCTAAATGAGCTTCAGCAATTATTTTATTTTTAAATTTTAAAATAATTGCAGATAAATCATCAGTGTCTATATCTAAATTACTAAAATTTCCTGTTACAGAATAAACATCAGTTACAGAACCAAAAAACCAATAAAGATAATCAATTTCATGAATACAAGTTAAAACAACCCCTCCTCCTAAATTATCTCTTGCAGAATAATTAATTTTATAATCCTGATTAGGATGCCACTCTGGTAAAAATGAACCATTTTCAACATTTGCTGAAATAATTTTACCTAAAGTTCCCTTTAAAATCATATTTTTCATTAAAATTATAGAAGGATGAAATCTAAGATTTGAACCTATTAGTAAAATTAATTTTTTTGTTTTTACAATTTTAAGTAATTTTTCAGTATTACACAAATTATCTGAAAGTGGTTTTTCAATTAATAAATGAATTCCATATTTAGCTAAAATTATTGCAGATTTAACATGGTAACTTGTTTCATTTGTTATAATTCCAAAAGTCGGTTTTTCCTTTAAACAGTCATGTATAGATGAAAAAATTTTACAATTTTTTTGTTTAAGAAATATATCATTTTTTCTTTTAGTGCATACAATTATTTCCATATTTTTTATTTTTGAAAGATTTTCTATGTGACGTTTACCAATAGACCCATATCCAATAACTAATGCCTTCAACACATATTATTATAAAATGCTAGATATTAGGTTTAATTATTAATTAAATCTGATAATAGAAAATTTCTAATTTTTAAAATAATAATCCCCTACGTAAAATATAGTCTGAAAGATAAGAAAGAGTTAATATTCATACAAAAAAACACAAAATACAGAAATACCTTATTGAATTATTATGGATAAAAAAACTAAAGATGCTTTAACAAAGGAACTTAAGGGTAAAACGCTTCTAATTACAGGTGGAGCTGGAAGTGTAGGTTCCATACTTGTGAAAAAAATTCTTGAATTTCCAGTTAAAACAGTTAGAGTTTTGGATATTGATGAACATGCCCTTTTTAAATTAAATCGTTCAGTTAGTGATAAAAGATTAAGATTACTTTTAGGAAGTATTACAGATAAAGAAAGAGTTGAAATGGCAGGCTATCAAGTTGACATAGTATTACATCTTGCAGCAATTAAAAATATTGAGATTTCAGAATTCAATCCAATTGAAACAATAGATACAAACGTTCTTGGAATGATAAACTTGTTAAAAATGATAATGAGAAATAAACCAAAAAAGTTTTTGAATGTAAGTACTGACAAAGCAGCTGAATCTACGACACTATACGGTACTACAAAACAAATTGGTGAAAGATTAACAAGTTGGGCAGGAAATCATATTGAGTATACAAAATTTGGAACAATACGTCTTGGAAATGTAATGGAAACTAGAGGTAATGTATTTGAAATCTGGGACGAACAGAAAAAAAACAATAAACCATTAACAATAACAGATGAAAAAATGGAAAGATATTTTTTCCATGTTGAGGAGGCAGTTGATAACATTTTGAAATGTATTCCTATGACAAACTTAGGTGAAATTTTTGTTCCAAAAATGAAATCATTTAAAATTAAAGATTTGGCTTTAAAGATTTCAAAAAAACAAAAAGTGACAGGATTGCGACAAGGTGAAAAATTAGAAGAGATTTTAATTACAGAAGAAGAAAGAAAAAGCGCTAAAGAAAAAAACGATATGTGGATAATTAGGCAATATCAATAATTATTTTTTGATTCAAAAAATTCAAATACAGAATTAACCAGGTAATCTTTTTCTTCTTTTGTCATATTTGGATATAAAGGAAGAGTTAACACTTGCCGTGCTATTAATTCAGTCATATCGAGTTTTTTATGTATATTGGATTTTTTATAAAATTGAGTATTATGTATAGGATGAAAATAAATTTTAGAAAAGATTTCTTTATCAGTTAAGAAATTATGTAAATCATCTCGGATTTGTTGGTTTTTAAGTCTAATAGTGTACATTTGATAAATATGTTCATGATCAATAATTGGATCAGGGGTTTTAATTTCTGAAATTTTTGAGAATTTTTCAGATAGATAACGTGCATTTTCTTTCCTCATTTTGATAATTTTATCAATTTTTTGTAATTGTGTAATTCCTAATGTTGCTGTTAGTGTAGACATTCTCCAATTATACCCTAATCCAACATACTGTGAAAGTGAAGGATTTGTAAAATAATTAGAAGCATCAGCACGTCCATGTGATCTAAGTAATTTAATTTTTTCATAAATTTTTGAAGAATTAGTTGCAATTGCACCACCCTCTCCAGTTGTCAAAACTTTATTTCCACAAAAACTAAAGACAGTAGTATCAGAAATACTTCCAATTTTTTTTCCTTTAATTGAAGAACCTAAAGATTCTGCACCATCTTCAATTAGAACCAAATTATTTTCATCAGCAATTTTCTTAATATCAAAAATTTTACAACCTTGTCCACCATAATCCATTGGAATTATACATTTAGTTTTAGGAGTAATATTTTCAAGAATAGATTTTGGATCTAGACCAAATGTATCTTCTTCAATATCTGCAAATACTGGTTTTCCATCAACAAAAAGGACGGAATTAGCAGTTGCAATGAAAGAAAAAGAAGGTACAATTATTTCATCATTAGGTTGTATCTCATATGCAAGTAATGATGCATGTAAAGCAGATGTTCCAGAATTAAGAGTTAGACAGTAATCTGCATTAACATAATTTTTTATTGAATTCTCAAATTCTTCAATTTCAGGCCCCATAGCCCAATTATTTCCACGACTAACCACTTTAGTAATTAAATTAAGATCTTCCTCATCTGTAAATATTTTGTATAATGGAATTTTCCAGTTAGTCATATAGAACAATCAAAATTTTGAATAGTGTATGTTTAAACATTTAGATTATAAATCATCTAAAATTTTTGTTAAGATTTTAGATGATTCCCCTCCATGCGATAAATATTGTTTTACAAAAAATTTACCATTTTTTAATAAAGAATCTTTGAATTCTTGATTTTGAAGAATTTTTTTCATATTCAATTCAATTTCCTCTAATTCTGAAATTGAAATTATAGCTCCCATTTTTACAATATCTTCAGATTCAGCCCATTTTTCCATTTGTAAACTAATTGTAGGTTTTTCTAAAATTAAAGATTCAAGTGCAATAGTAGAATTATTAAATGTGATTACCAGCTCTGATGAGTTAATTAATTCCATAAGATTTGTATCATAAATTATTCTAATATTTGGATCAATTTCTTTAATTAAATCAGTAATTGGATTATCATATTCAGATCTTGGATGTGTCTTTACAATAAGCTCCTTATCAGGAAATTTTTTAACTATTTCACAAACTTTGTAAATGAAATCATTAAATTTTTCATAACTTTCAAATGGTGATTCTACTTGAGAGATACCTGTTACAGCGGTGGTTGCTAAAAGGATTATTCCCTTTGACTTCTTTTTTTTCTCAAGGAAAAATTTATCATGTCGTGGACTTCCAGATAAAAGGATTTTTTCTTCAGAATTGTTTGCAAAATTCATTGCTTGTTTTTTTGGTAATTCTCCCCATAATGCTTGCTTGTTACTAATGTAATGATAAGAAAAACCACCTAGAACGAATCTATGGAATCTATTCCAACCAGAATAGGTTGTATCTAAAGCATGTTGGAGCATAATTGACTCAATATTGAATTTTTTTGAAATTAGAATTAATTCCCTTTCTTCTTGACCTAATTCAGCCCATTCCAATATTACATCAATATTATAATTTTTAAAAAATTCATTTAGTAAAATAATTCTTTTAACAGATTCGAGAAATCTTTGAGAACAAGTTTCTTGAAAATTATTTTTAATTGTTTTCCAAATACTAAAAGAATCTATTGAGAAAAATTCTTCAAAATCTTTTTCTAATTTCCATAATTCAATTAAATTTGTTGAAAAATTATTTAATTCTGTTGAAATTATGTTTTTAAGTTTTTTTTCAAAATTATAGAGATTTAGAATTTTACATCTAGAATTTTTAATTATTTTAAAACTATCTAAATTCCATATAGCAGAACGTCGCTGATTTAGTAAGATAATATTTTTATCTATTTTAGATAATTCATCAATTAACAACTTATACTGAGATGGATTAAATTCTGTTAATAAAATGGATTTTTGATTATTAGGTTTTGAATTAAAATTAAAAAAAGAAAAAATAAATCTTTCAAAAATATTTTTAAAAAAAATGAATCGTTTTCGTGAAATTCTAAATGATAATGGAAATTTAAATAAATTATATTTTATGTTAATTTGATCAAATGCAAGTGATTGTGATCTAGGTTTTTCGTATAAAACTATATCAATATGTTTATCATCACAAATTTCTTTTATAAAATCATTAATTTCAGTATAACAAACAACTTTTTCTGGATTTAAACTCTCAATAATTTTTTTACAAATTATTGATTTATTATAAATGGAAACAAAATATTGAAATAATTCTTGTTCTAATATTGAACCTAAATTTATAGAATCATAAATTAAATATTTTTTAAATGAATTAATTTTATACCAATTTATCGTAGCGTTAATTGCATGATCATCAATTTTTTTTCTATCATTTAAATCAAGAAATTTTTCTGCAATTTGATGAGGAATATTTTTTTTTAATAGTTGTTTATGTGTGTTGTAGTTTATTGAGAAAATCTCAAAATTTTGAAAGGAGTTATAAAAAATATTTGAAAAATTTTCATCAAAATTATCAACTAATAAAATAAATTTTTTCATTTCTAAATTGAATTAAACAATCTCCTAAATTAAATTTAAACTTATTTTAGAATTAAAATAAAAAATTTTTCCATTTATTCCAATCATAATCCAAAAAATCTACATTATCCATTTCATTATCATTAGGTTTCCATGAGATATCGGCAAGAGTCAAAACTCTTGAAATATTTGATGATAAATTTACGTGAGCTGAAGGTAAATTTTTTGGAACAAAAACCATTACTGGAGATTCTTCACTAGATATAATTTCAACATATTTTCCATCATCTTTTTTTATAATAAAAGCTACCTTACCATGAATACATATGAAATAGCTATTTCGTTTTTTATGAAGATGAGGGCCTTTTTTTTCATATGGATTTACAGATGAAACATAAATCATTTTTAAATTATCGTCAATAATTTTATCCCAATCACGCCAGATTACAGTCAAAGAACCATTAATGTGATCATCATGAATGTCTTTGGTGGGATGAGTTTCTAGATTTGTATGGAATAATTCATCATCCATGTATTTGAGACAAATTTCTATCATTAAAAGTATACTTCTCTATAAATTCAAATATCTTAATTAATAATAAGGAAGATATTTTACTTCATAAAAAAATATACTGATATGAAATTATTAGTGACAGGTGGACTTGGTTTCATAGGAAGTAATTTTATTTTAAGGGTATTTGAAACATCAAGTGATATTGAAATTATCAATATTGATGATGAATTACATGGTTCAAATCATAAAAATTTATCAAAAGTAGAAAATTTAAGTAAATACAAATTTGTTAAAGGTAATATCAATGATTTTAAATTAATGGATAATTTAATATCAAATTGTGATGTAGTGATAAATTTTGCAGCAGAGTCACATGTTGATAGAAGTATTTCAAATGCTAAACCATTTATCGATTCCAACATTATGGGAATATTTTCAATATTAGAATCTATTAAGAAAAATAAAAAAAGATTAATTCACATATCAACAGATGAAGTTTTTGGAAGTTTAAAACAAGGAACTGCAAATGAAAAATTTAATTTTAATCCATCTAGTCCGTATGCAGCATCAAAAGCTTCTGCTGAATTATTAATAAAATCATATGTAAAAACATTTGACTGCGACTGTGTAATTACACGTTGTACAAATAACTATGGTCCCAGACAATTTTTAGAAAAATTGATTCCCAAGGTAATAATATTGGCAAAACAGAACAAACAGATTCCAGTTTATGGTTCAGGGCAAAATATTAGGGATTGGATTTATGTTGAAGATCATTGTAATGCAATATTAAAAGTATTAAAGAACGGTAAAAAAGGAGAATCTTATAATATTTCAGCTAATAATGAAATTGATAATTTAACAATCATAAAGAAAATTCTTTCCATTATTGGAAAATCTACAGATTTAATAAGTTATGTTGAAGATCGACCAGGACATGATTTTAGATATAGTCTAGATTCTAAAAAAATCAGAAAAGAATTAGGATGGGTTGAAACGAAGAATTTTCAAGACGGTATAAAAAAAACCATTAATTGGTACCTAGAAAATGAAAAATGGTGGGGAATAACTCCAGAGGTAGAATGGAAAGATGCATCATGGAGAAAATCTAATTAATTTATTAATGTATAAAAAAATATTTTTGTATGAAAGGGATTATTCTACATGGAGGACATGGAACTAGATTAAGACCATTAACCCATACAGGTCCAAAACAGCTACTTCCAATTGCAAATAAACCAATGTCACAATATTGTGTAGAATCTATAAAAAATGCAGGTATTAACGAAATTGCCATAATAATTGGAGGGATTGGATCAGATAAAGTAAAAGAATTTTACGGAACAGGTGAAAGTCTGGGTGTAAAATTTACTTATATCCATCAAGATTATCCAAAGGGAATTGCTCATGCTATTCAACTATGTGAAAAGTTTGTAAATAATGAAAAATTTCTTGTTTTTCTTGGAGATAACATTATTCAAAAAGATATCAAGCATCTAAGAAATAAATTTGAAGAAGATGATTCAGATGCATCAATATTATTATGTGAAGTAAGCAATCCTTCCAGATTTGGAATCGCAGATGTTAAAGATGAACAAATTTTAAAAATTATGGAAAAACCTAAAGATCCACCAACAAATCTTGCAGTAACTGGCATCTATTTCTTAACTCCTAAAATTTTTGATATTATTAAAGAATTAAAACCATCATGGAGAAATGAATTAGAAATTACTGATGCACTTCAAATGCTTTTAGAAAAAGGAAATAAGATAACTTACGATACCATAACAGATTATTGGAAAGATACAGGAACACCAGAGGATATCATTAATGCAAATAAAGAAATTTTAAAGAATCTAGATTCTTCGTTTGATGGTAAAAAAGAAGAAAATGTAATAATTGATGGAAATGTAGTTGTTGGTAAAGGGACAATAATAAAAAAAAATTGTCAGATTATTGGACCAGTCATAATTGGAGAAAATTGTATTTTTGAAGAAAATTCCATCATTGGACCTAATGCAAGTATAGGAAAAAATTCAAAAATTGCAAAAGCCATTATTAAAGATTCAATAATCATGGAAAATTGTGAAATAATGACTGATGTAAAGATCAAAAATAGTATAATATCATCAAATTCAAGGATTTATCAAGCAGAAAATGAAGAAAAAGAACTACTCTTAGGCGAAGGTACTAGCATAAAAATTTGAAAAAATTTCAATAGTAATCGTTAATAAAAATAAATTAAGGATTTACAAGAAGTGAAAGAAAAAGAACCGTTAATTAGCATAATAATTGTAAATTATAACGCAGGTAATTTACTTTTAGAGTGTGTTGAATCAATTTTTAATTCAAATTACAAGAATTTTGAAATAATTTTGATAGATAATATGTCAAAAGATAATAGTCATAAAAGTTGTAAAGAAAAATTTTCAGATATCATATTGATTGAAAATAAGAAAAATTTAGGATATTGTGGTGGAAACAATGTTGGAATAAAAAAAGCAAATGGTGATTTTTTAGTTATTTTGAATCCAGATGTAATTGTTAAAGCAGATTGGTTGAATGAATTATTAGTTGCTTTTAGAAAATATGGTGACGGATTATATCAACCAAAAATTTTAGCTACTACAGATCATTCAACCCTGATTAGTGCGGGAAATATGATTCAGTTATTTGGATTTGGATTTTCCAGAGGTAAAGGAGAAAAAGACAAAGGGCAGTATGAAAAAGATGAAGAAGTAGGATATGCTTCAGGAACTTGCTTATTTTCGTCATCTAAAATTTTTAGAGAAATTGGTAATTTTGATTCATATCTATTTGCTTATCATGATGATTTAGATATATGTTGGAAAGGTAAGTTAAAAGGAATAAAATCTTTTTACATCCATAAATCAATTATTTATCATCCACTTGAAGGCTATAGTTTCAAATGGAATTCATTCAAATTTTTTTTAATGGAACGAAATAGAATTTATTGTTTAAACAAAAATTTTACTAAAAAAACAATTTTTAAAATGCTTCCATCACTGATACTAGTAGATATAGCTATAACATTATTTTATTTAAAAAAAGGTTTCATATTAGAAAAAATTAAAGCAAATTTAGATATTTTAAAAAATTATAACCAAATTTCAAAAAACCATAATTCGATTCAAAAAAATAGAATAATAGATGACAATGAAATTATTGAAAAATTTACAAATAAAATTGAAGTCCCTAGATGGGTTATTGAAAAAGAAAATAATAAGTTTTTAAATAAAATATTTGAAAATTTAGGTAAAATTACACGCTTAGGTTTTTAAGAATTTTAATTTTTTAAATTATTCAAAATCATATTTACCCAAAATAGCCTCAACAAATAGAGACTTCCACATACTCCTTTCTCTTAGTAAAAAACCAATAATTCCAAGTGGAAATGTTCTTCCATTATTATTAAGGGTACCAATCATAAATTGCCTAAAAAAGATCATTGTTCTACCCCCAGATTTACGAAATCTGGCATTTGCTAATAATGTATCAGCTCCATAATCAAATTTCAATGCAAATGCAAGACTATCAGAATCCATAATAATATCAGCATCATTTTTTGAAAAATTTGATTTGTTTAAACCGTTAATTAGATCAAATGTTACTGATAGTTCTAAATCTTTAAGAAATATTTTTGCAGATTTTAAAAATGAGATTGAATGAGCTAATTTTATTAAAGTCCAATTATTTCGATTGCGAATATTTTTAATATAATTATTTGATGCTAATTGTATTTCTTCAAAAGGAATTTTAGGGGAATCCCTATATGGAATATGTTGAATTTCTAAATCATTTTCATAAAGTTCAATCGCAGAATTATTATCAATTTCTTCATTTAAATTCCATTTATTTCCAGGATATAGAATAACGGGAATAGATTCAGTTTGTTTTTTAATAAATTTTTCAACATTTCTAATTTTATTCACTTCATCATTCATGTAAAAATTATCTTCATGAGAAAACCATACAAAACTTGCAAAAGGAATAACATATTTTGCATTAAATACTTGAGATTGAATTTTAATTCTCATTAATTTTTCTTTAGATGTTTCTTTTCGTAATTGTATATCTTCAGGATCACCTATATGAGCAGCATAACCAAATTGTGTTAAAAGTAAATCAACATTACCAATAATTTTTTGAATATATTCAGCTTGCCTAATACTATCAACACCACAATCATTAAGATTCAGAATTTTTTTATTACCTATTTCTAAATACAATAATGAATCATATAGAAGATAAGGCCTACATTTAATTTGAAAATCATCATCTAATTTATACAATTTATTATGTTTCATTTCAATTACTGAAAATCCTAATTGACGACATTTTTTAGCAACTCTATGGTCTAAAGTGTCTTGAAATAGAACAGTTATTTCTTCACGAATTTCTTTAGGAATTGAATTTAATACAGTGAGATTAAAATGATCAGGATGCTCATGGGAAAACCAAATATGAGAAATTTCTTTAAAATCTTCTATACGCATTTTTGATTGAGAAATTAATTCCCAGCTATTATTAAAAGCACTACCAAATATCCATGGATCTGTAATTAATTTAATTTTTTTATATGAAAATATTACAGAAGCATGATTAACAAATATTATTTCAGGAGAAATCATAACAAAAACCTATTTAGATTTTATTTAATTATTGTGTATTTGCTCACAATTATAACATTTAGTGTATATAGAAAAAGAAATTATTTTGAGAATTTAATTTTGAGAATTAAAATAATCTAATGTTTTTAAAATACCTTGATCTATAGACACTTTTGGTCTCCAACCTAATTTTTTTAATTTAGAATTATCTACTATAAAATTTCCTACATCTGTTTTTTTAGTATATTTTGGAGTTTTAGGAAATACAACTTTTGAACCAGTATTTTTTGTAAGCAAATTACCAAATTTATAAAACCATGTTTTCTTTCCAGAGGAAATCCAATAAAGATTTCCGGACTTGCCTTTTTTCATAATGATTTGTAAAGCAGAAATTACATCAGAAACATAAATTAAATCTCTAAAAAATTTACCATTATTAAATAAAGTAATTTCATCTCCATTAAAGGCTCTATAAATTAAATAATTAATTGCGTTTTTATTAGAAATTATTTGTTCACGAGGTCCAAATGAATTAGTAATTCTAAAAATTACAGTATCTAAATCATAAACATTATTGTAAATCTTACACAAATTTTCACAATATAATTTACTTGCTCCATAAATTGTAGTAGGATTACAAGTTGAATTTTCGGTGATGGGTAATTTCTCGGGTTTTCCAATTGTAACAAAAGTACTACCTAGAATAAATCTACATTTTATTTTATTTTTTCTAATTGTTTCTAAAGCACACATAGTGGATTTTATATTTGAATCAACATCACTCATTGGATCTAAAAAAGAATTTGAATGGGATGTTTCACCAGCTAAATGAAACAATATTTCAGGTTTATATTTTATAATAATATCTGAAAATTTATTAAAATTTGTAATATTCAATTTTTTAATTACAATTTTTTTATTATCTAAATTTGTTCCAAGATTTTTTTTCTTAGAAAAGCTTTTAGTCAATATTATAATTTGGTGATTTGATTTTGCAAGAGCGTCAACAAGATGACTTCCTATGAATCCTAGTCCTCCAGTAATCATTATTTTCATTATACGATTACTCAAAAATCAAATTATTTAAATCGAATTTATTCAAATAAATTAAAGTATTTCATTATAAATTTCAGCAACTTGTTTACAAATTTGCTCCCAATCATGCTTTTGTGCAAATTTTTTTCCCAATTTACCTAATTCTACTCTACTTTCATATACAACTTGAACTTTATGAGCGATTTCATCAACGTCATACTCAAAAAGTAAACCTGCTTTAGATTCATCAATCAATTCTTTATGTGCTGGAATATTAGATGCCAATACGGGTTTTCCAGATGCCATTGCTTCAATCAAAGGTAATCCAAATGTTTCAAATGAACTAGCAGAAATGTAAATATCACAAGATGCATATCTTTGAAGTAATTCTTGATCATCAACTTTTCCAATTATTTTTACATTTTTTCCAAGATTATTAAGTTCAATTAATTTTTTTAATTGTTGAGAAAATTCTCCTTGTCCAATAATTTGAAAATGTGCATTTGGAAAATTTATTAAAATTTTTTTCATAGACGAAATAATAATTTGGACGTTTTTATATTCAAATAAATTACCAACAAATAATAATTGAGGACTACCGTCCTTTTCAAGCTTTTCAACATTTTGATATAACCTATTATTTACTCCATTATAGATAATTTTAGATTGCATATTTTTTATTAAATCACTAATTTGATTTTCAGCTGCATTTGAAACTGAAATAATTTTTGTAATATGATTTTTACACAAGTTTATTGAAACTTTTAGATTAATTCGTTGAAGCATCATTGATGCACCATGATAATGAAAAATAAAAGGTCTTTTTGTAAATAATGAATAATAATTCATCAGTGTTTGATGATTATGAATTAAGTTAATTCTAGATGGTATTTGGGAATCAATAGTTTTAAATCTATTTAAAGATATTTTTTGAATATTTTTTGGAGGTTCTTTTTCCCACATTGGTGAAGCAATACTTACATCAAATCCTAATTTATCTAAACCTATTGATAAATTTTCAACAACTCTAACATGTCCACTAAATTTATGATATTTTGACATAAGCATTAAAATGGAATCTTGCATAATTAGAATTCATTTTAGTATTTTATTATGTTTCCATCTAAAAATTTATTATTACTTAATATGTAATTATTATTGGCAATGAATATTGGATAGTATATCTATTTTTGAAAAAATTTTAGCTCATTTAAAATACTGGATTAGTTTCATTCAATTTATTCTAAAATTAATTTTTTATTTTAAAAATTCCTATTCTATATTATCACATATGATACAAAATAATTACCCAGTATTAGGTAAATTGTATAATTTGAAAAAAATTGATTTATTATCATATAATTATATTCATTTTATAATAAATTCAAAAAAGGTCTCTGAAATAGAATATAATTTTGATGAAGATTTAGTAATTATTCCATTAATGAAATTAGATTCATTTAATCAAAAAAAAATTAAATTTTTTGGCGGTATAAGTAATGGAGATATAATTAATGGAATATGTAGTGGGGATTATAATGATATTCCAGTAAATAAAAAAACAGTTGTAGACATCGGAAGTAATATAGGTGATTCTTCAATTTTTTTTTCATTAAGAGGAGCAAATCAAGTAATAGGATTTGAACCATTTCCAAAAAATTATAATTTTTCTATTCAGAATATTAAAGTAAATAATCTATCAGAAAAAATTTTGATAAATTTAGCTGGATGTTCATCAAAAAATTCTACTGTCATAATAGATCCGAGTTTTAGTAGCACTGCAGGAACACGTCTAACACATTTTTCTAAAGGAGTTAAAGTACCTGTTTATACTTTAGAAGAGATAATTAAAAAATTTCAAATTCCTAAAGACTCAATCTTAAAAATTGATTGTGAAGGATGTGAATATGATATTATTTTTCAATCAACAGAAGCCATTTTAAAACATTTCAGCTATATCAAAATAGAATATCATCAGGGTTACAAAAGATTAGAGAAAAAACTAAAAAAATCAGGTTTTCATGTAGAAATTTCTGCACCAACTGCAATGAATGTTTTTAATACAATTTTTGATAAAAATACAAAGTTGGATCAAGAATCTAATAAGATTGGTTACGTAGGCTTTATTACGGCTAAAAAACTTTAAATTTACAGTTATTAATCATACAATTCTAAAAATTTTATGAGAATTAATTGGAATAGAATAAGAAATTCTCAAGGAATAAAAAATATTTCAGTATTAACAACTACAACAATTTCTGGTAGCGCAGTTACAGGGTTTTTTTGGTTATATCTTGCAGGGTTAATGGGAGAAGAAAGTTATGGTGAATTAGGGTATTTAATTGCAATAGCAGGAATTACAAGCAATATCGCATTGGTAGGTGGTGAATGGGTTATGACAGTTTATACTGCGAAAGGGAAACAAGTCCAACCAGTTCTATATATTATTTCAATAATTTCAAGTGGAATTTGTGCATTAATTCTATATGTTATTTTTCAAAATATAGGATTAAGTGTATACGTAATTGGATTTGTAATTTTTATGTTAACACTTTCTGAAATTCAAGGTAGAAAACTTTACAAAACTTATGGAAAATTTTTTCTTTTACAAAAAATATTTTTTGTTTTAATTTCATTAGGTTTATTTCAGATAATAGGTGCCGAAGGAATTTTGTTAGGATATGGACTTTCATATATTCCATTTTTTAAACGAATGTATTATTCAATTAAGACAAAGAATTTTGATTTCAAATTCATTAAAGAAAAATCTGGTTTTATGATAAATAATTATTCTTTAGATCTTACAGGTTCAGTTAAAGGACAAATTGATAAATTAATGATAGCACCAATGTTTGGATTTGGAATATTAGGTAATTATTATTTAGGATTACAAGTTGTTTCGATTTTAAGTATTCTACCAGGTATAATGTTTACATATTTACTTCCACAAGATGCAAGTGGAAAATCAACTAAAAAAATACGGATTTTGACAATTTTGGGTTCAGTAGTTTTAGCAATTTTAGGTATATTTTTAGCCCCAATTCTTATTCCAATTTTATTCCCAGAATATAATGAATCAGTGAATCTAATTCCAATTCTGAGTATTTCTGTAATTCCATCTACGATTGCATCCATGTTTACTTCAAAATTTTTGGGTAAAGAAAAAAGCTCCTATGTATTAATTGGATACATCATTTCCATAATTATCCTTGTTTTAGGTATAATAATTTTAGTAGATATTTTTGAGGTGATTGGATTAGCAATTGCATATGTATCATCAATTACTGCTCAAGCAATTTTTCTTGTATCAATAAATTTTTTGAAAAAAAAATCTTTAGGGGAGATATAAAATAATGAGTAACAACATATTAAAAATTAAATATAATGAAGTAGATAATGAAAATATAAAAATTATATTATTACTTTTGCCAATAGGAATTTTATCATTTTGGATTAAAAATTATTTTTTTGAACCAGAAATTTCATTGACTTTTGATTCATTGAAATATTTCTTTTATGCAACAGATATTTCTATATTAGGATATTTACCAGAAAATTATTTTTTAGCAAATAATCTATGGTCTATTTTTCTATCTCCATTCTTTCAATTATTTGAATTCAATAATACAATCCAATACATGGACTTACAAAAACAACTATCAATGGTTTTATCTACGATCACAATAATTCCAATCTATTTTTTATGTAGAAAATTCTTTGAGCCAAAATATTCTATAATAGGTGCATTAATTTTTGCATTAGAACCACGCCTCATACATAATTCAATGTTAGGAATATCTGAATCCTTGTATATTATATTGGGTACAATTACATTACTATTTTTTCTAAGTTCAAATAAGAAATTAATCTATATTTCTTTTCTTTTTGTAGGATTAACTACTTTAACAAGAGCAGAAGGGCAAATGATATTTTTTATTATGAGTATAATATTTTTTATTAGATTTAAAAAAGAGAAATTACTTATTCCAAAATATATTTTAGCATT
>Ga0222718_10001074_pt1 | contig 27539 bp, 41 predicted proteins | sample C33_27DmetaG_FD_165045 | JGI IMG/M metagenome (GOLD analysis project Ga0222718, IMG submission 165045) | Estuarine water microbial communities from San Francisco Bay, California, United States - C33_27D | ecosystem: Environmental > Aquatic > Marine > Unclassified | place: USA: California...
TGTTTCTGCCGCTCCTTGAGTTCCTGTATCCCTAGCACTAGACATTGGAACATTTTCTGCTCCTGTTACAACAACACAATAATTAACATCAGGCATGGCAGTTGTCATATTAACATCATAATTACCTGTTCCATTATCTGTGATGCTAGATACATTTCCACTATCTCTTATAGCAACAGTACCTGTTCCATTAAAGTTTACCCATGCTCTTGCACTATAACTAGGTGCAGATCCACTAGCAGTAGTTAAAGCATCAGGTGTAGATGCTGGTAGATTTGTTAAAGCAGAGCCATCTATTGCTGGGAGTGTTCCTGTTAATGAAGCAGCTGGTAATGTTTTGCCAGCAGCCATTGTAATCCCAGTACTATTGACTGTAACAATATCTGCACCAGCACTTTGTATTTTTACTTCACCAGATGTATCAGAGCTAATCTTTAACCCGTTAGTTGTGTCTGCATTAAGTATACTTGCCATATTATAATACCACCCATCGTTGACCAGAAGGAATAGTCACTGTAACACCCGATGCAATTGTCATCGGACCTACAGAGAAACCATTACTACCAGTAGTTATTGTATAGTTAGAAGTAATATCATCTACGTTTTCATAGATTGCTCCACCAGCACTGGCACCTCCACCAATAGAACCCCAGGCTGATCCATCATATCCTTCAAATGATCCTTCATCACTGTTGAATCGTAAGTAACCCGCTGCTGGTGATCCATCTCTTTGTGCTTCTGTACCACTTGGAATAATAGCAGATCCTGTAGCTGATGTCTCATCAATCTTAGCATCAAGTTGTGTTTGTATATTAGAGGTGACACCATCGGTATAGTTCAACTCAGCAGTCGATGCTGTAATACCATCAAGTACATTAAGTTCTGCTGCGGTTGCTGAGATACCTAAGTTACTTACAGCGAGTGCTGCATCACCGAGGTCTGATAAGTTATTAGATGTTTGTAAGTATCCTGATCCACCAGAGAATGCTACTTCCCAAGAAGAACCTGTGTAAGCTTTAACGACATTACCTGATGTATTGAAGTATAAGTCACCCGCTTGTAGTGCAGATGCATCATTACGTGTTGCTGGATCACTGGCTTTAGGGCCAAGGTATACATCTGAGAAGTTAGTAATGTCTGCTACGTTAGTTGCGACTGTTGTTACATCTGAGGATATGCCAGCCACTGTCGTTACGTTTGCGCTAATACCAGCTACTGTTGTTACATCTGAATCAATACCAGCCACTGTAGAAACATTAGCAGAAATACCAGCAACAGTTCCAATGTCTGCGCCATCAGCAGCAACGGTAGTTACGTCTGCACTGATGCCAGCTACTGTTGTCACATTGCCAGAGATTCCAGCTACAGTTGTTACGTTGCCAGAAATACCAGCCACGGTAGTCACGTTAGCAGAGATACCAGCGACTGTGTTGACATTGGTAATGTTTGTACCTACAAGATCAACATTAGTAATGCTGTTAGATACAGTATCAATCTCAGAGACAGCTTCATTCAAATCATTTGCTGCTGTTTCAATTTCAGAGATTGCTTCATTCAAATCATTCGCTACAGTAATCACGTCAGCAATGTTAGCTGCTACAGTATTAACAGAGGATATGTTAGTAGCGACTGTAGTTACATTAGCATCGTTGTTTGCAACTGTGGTCACATTAGCTGCTATACCTGATACTGTCGTTACATCACTAGCAATACCAGCAATGGTAGTGACATCAGTGACTGTGTTAACGACTTCAGGGTTCCCAGTGGTTGCATTGAATGAAAGATACTTACCCTTACGATCATCATCTTTAGGTAATGTCATGTCAATCGTGTCAGGATCAGTTACTGGTGCTTTGATTGAACGATCAGCTTCTTCTTTGTTTTGTTGTGTAAAGATAGTTAAGCTGTCAAACTCATCGTTGAGTGATGTAGCAAATAGAGGACCACCTGTAGTAAAGTCTGTTGTTCTTTCAATGGTTCTAGCACCCACAATCGTGATACGATCAGAAGCAGTAGGGGTAGTAGGAACATTGGTACCAACAACAATAGTTACAGAGCCTGTGCCATCAGGATCAATACTCACCGTAAAGTCTGTTGTAAGCGTTAGCTCTGTATCATTAAAGTATGCAGCGATGTCAGTCTGAGCTAAGACTTCAAAGTTAAAGGCGTACGGACCTACACCAGCTGAGCCAGTGTACACTATACGTCTAGTTGTGCTTGATATATCGATTGCCATAATAATCCTCTAGTGTGTTATCCTACCATAAAATACCCGTAAAATCTAGTAGTACGAGTATAATCCCTCCACCGCTGCCTGTAAGTCTTTGTCTTCTAGATGCATTTCTAGCTCTGGGTAGTATGATTTTAACTCATCCAGTGCTTCAGTATATGCTTCTGTCATTTGTCTACGCAATGTACGCTGCACCAATCCAAGATCATTCTCACTTTGTAGCTCAGCATCTTTGCGCAACAACCTATCACCAACCTGGTAATCGTTAACAGCTAAGTCAATCCACATATTGTACTGATCTGCTGATAGCTCATATCCATGTACTTTGCGTGGTGGGTTGTATACTGGCACACCATTACGTAGCAATACATCATACTCTGGAGATATGGAACCATCACTACGTCTATATGGGTTGAATGCAGAACCCCAGTTCTTGCCAACAGTAATAGGCTCACCTGTCATTGGATCTAGTATTTCAGGCATGTCATTGTTATAGAATGGACTACGAGATGTATAGCGCTTCCAAGCATCACCCCACGCAGCTAATGCATTCTCATATAATCCTGTAGGTGTACCACCTTCTTCTGGTAATAATGATCGTTTAGTAAGATCCATTGATCGTTGAGCAGTAGATTGTAAACTACTCCATGCTCCTAGCGGTGATCCGCCAATAGCTACATCAGCAACCTTCTTGACACCTTTTCTAAAGAAGTTCATTAATGCGCCTTTACGACTTTGTGGATCTCCGGCAAGAATATCTGTCATTTCTGTATATCCTTGTAATACAGGTAATTCAGATACAAAGTTATAGATAGCCATAGTAGATACCATTACTAAATCATCAGCTTGTTCTAATGTAGATAGGTTGTTAGTACCAGCATAAGAGTTATATGTAAAGTATTCACCAATAGTAGAACCAATAGCAAGTAATGTAGAAACTGGCTGTAATCCTTGATATGACACATAGATGTTATCTTCACCAATAGTCACTGGTGTCATTGTTCTGTACTCTTCGATCTCAGCATCAGACAATTCACCTTTCTTAAATACGATAGAATATGGTTGCCATCCTGTTGCTTCTAATGTCTTACGTTGTTGTAAGTTGGTTGGCCCTGATCCTGTTAATCCACCACCCATGCCAAAATATGCCATACCGCCAATCATTGTAGAACCCATTGTGGCTTTAGCAATTGCAGCATCTGCCTCAACTCCACCTTTAGCAATAGTCTTATAGAAGTTAGGATTGATTAATTGTAATGGTGACCTCTTACCAGCTTCCATAACTAAGTTAGTTGGTGTTCTCACAAATGGGAAAAACATCTTCATTAGTGGGGAGATGACTGGATATTTGTTGTTATTAGTTAGTTGTTGGAAGTCACGCATAAATCCATCAAGCTCTTTTGTGAATGTCAACTCTTTGGATTTGTCTGTTGCAGCTTCTAGTATATCTCTAGGAGGATTGGTGCGTAATTCAGTTAAATAGTCTGTTGTCATCTCGCGTGCTTTTTCTGGATCAATACCATCTTTTAACTTTGCGCTGTAGAATTGCTCTGCCTTCTGTTTAGTTAAAAACCTGAACTCACCAGAATAAGATATAGCCTTGAAGAATTCATCTTCAGCGACCAATGCACGTCCAGGCACAGTAACAAACTTACCCCACATACGGACTGCATTACTTGTTGCTTTAGCAAATGCATGGTCTCCAAAGTCAATATCAAACTCATCACGCATGCGCATCTTATCTAACTCTATTTTAGACATTCCATCAAATGATCTATTCTCTTTGAATGCTTTACCAGCTAAGCGTCCAGCATCAATCATAGAGCCAAAGTAGCCTTGTGCTTGGTCAATAATGGCATTTGCTCTAATATAGTCATCCGATCCTGTAATACCAGCTCTAATCTTACCAACAGCAGATGTCATAAATCTTTCTGGGAATTGATATATGCCAAACAAGGCATTAGATGTCATGTTACGTATATGTGTTGTAGGACCAGATAGTAATCCATTAATCCATGTGGATAGCCAAATGTCTTTTACAGCTTTGTATCCAAATACATTGCTTGCCATGTTAGCTTTGTCTTGTGTGCGTTTTAGTGCAAGATATTTCAATGCACGATCTGTAGATCCAGCTTCACCGCCATGTTCAGCAATAAACTCTTGCATTTGTTTACCGCCATCAGACTTACGTAACTCACCAAACATACGCAATGTTCTACCATAGTCTGCTTGTTTCTTTTCAACTGCTTTTGATATCTCACCAGCTAATGCTAATGTCTGGTCAAATTCAACACGCAATGCTGGAGTTACATTACCAGCCTGTTCTGCTTCTACAATCTTACGTGCTAACATTTCAGCTCGATTAGTCACATCAAGCTGTGTGACTAGCATACGATAAGCTTCCTCTGGATCAGCAATAGTAGGATTTTTAGGATCAAGAAGACGCTCAATATAATCCATATCATACGGTGCTTTGCTTTCAACTTCATATAAGTCTTTGTCTTTTTGTTTGTTGATAAAGGCATTTGCTTCGTCCTGTGATTCAAACTTCTTTGCCAGTTTACCTTCTTTATATACAAGATAACGAGAACCGGTTACTGCTTTCTTTACATCTTCTAATGATGTAAATGTCTTTTCACCCTGATATACTTCGCCAACAGCATTAATAAACTGCTTAACACCGTCAGAGTCTTCAATAAAATTAACATTAAACTTCCCATAGTCTGATGTTTTCTTGTTGCCTTTATAATTAACATTACCTGGCTTAGCATTGATAGATTGCTCTGCTTGCTTAGTTAGCACTTCATCAATATCAGATTGTGTTGCATTAGGAATAATTAGATACTCATCAGTACCACGTGTTGGCTCCATACGCTGTTTCAGTATAGGATCAATATCTTTCTTAATAAACTTCTTGACGCTTTTAGGTATAATCCCAGCAACCTGTACTGGCTCTTCTGTCTCAACAAATACAGGTTCTTTTTCAGTAACATTTTGCTCGTTAGATACTGTCTCTGTCATAACTTCCGCAACATCCTGTGTTGGATCTATTTTCTCTACAACCTCATTTAACTTCTCGTCTGTTGAGGTCATTGTATTAATGCGAGTTTCTATTGATTGGTCTTGTATAGCCATTATTTAACTGCCTTCTTGATAATTGTTTCTGCTCCACCAGCTGGTGCAGCTACCTCCCCAACAAGCTGTGCGCCTTCAGCAACACCCTCATACTTCTTCCATCCCAATGATTCTAACACTTCTCCAACTTTTTCTGATGTAAATGGTACAGTATCATAACCTTCAGCAAACTGCATGAGGTTTCCTTTCTCCTCAGGATCTACTGTTAACATATTAAGCAATCCAGTTGCTAACCCAATTAAGTCACCTGGCGCACCTAATGTTCCCATAATTGCACCTTTAGCTAATGCACCACCCACCTCTTTCATTGATTCTGGGGTGGCTTTAGCAATATCTACTTGTTGTTGTTGGACATCCATAAATGATTCCATAAATGTACGTTCACGATCAGGCATAATGTTATACTTGATGCGATTCTCTTCCTCGATCCATAGATCCATTATATCTACATTATCACTTTTCACTTGGGATCACTCCTAGTTTGTACGATTTAAGTTTACGTAAATGCTCAATAATACGAGCTGCATATCTTTGTTTATTACGCTGTGATACTTTATCATTATCCATTACCATTTGCTTGACTTGCTCTTCAGACAATGTTAAGAATGCATCTTCACTATTGTAGTATTCTGGATAATCTTTTAATAATCGATTAGCAATAGTCCATACTACTGGAGCTTGTGACTGGATGTATTCACCTTTTACTTGTTCTGCAATTGCACGTGCTTCTTCTCTTTGATTAAAGATCACAGATGGATCTTGTTCTTGCATGCGCAATACTTCAATGCGACGTTTATCTAACATATCCTGTGCTTCTGCAATCAATGCTCTCGTAGGATCATCACGTCCCATTTGTTTCAATTCAAGCTCGTCAATACGGAATGTTTTGTAGATGATATCATTACCAGCTTTAAGTGTAGTTTGTGTTTTATTGTATTTATCTTTTAACTCAGCTGCTTGTTTATAAGTAATGCGGTTCTCTAACCTTGCTTCATCTAGATGCGATGGGCCAATCTGACCTAAGTTAACTTTTAGCTCTAAGTTAGAAAACTCATCTAGTTGTGCTATTGTTGGCTGTTGGTCAGATAGAATATCTGCTCTATCTTTTGCAGACAGCGTATAGCCAAGACTATCTAGCTGTGTAAACAAGTCTTCATCTGTAATAAATCCATTTGAATTACCAGCAATAAGTTCAGCTGCTTGCACATCTACCATAGCATTAGCTTGTTCTTTTTGTTTAGTAATCAGGTTTTGTTGTGTATCATACACCGTGTTAATCTTAGATTTGATAGCATCAATAGTGCCTGGATTCATTGAGTCTTGAGCAAGCAGTAGCGCATTGTACTTGCCAAAGTTATCTTTAGATGCTTCACCCATCATGTTGTTAGATACAATGTAGTTCGCTACTGTGTCGTGCAATACTTCTGTTTTGAGTTTGTTAAAATCAGCAAGATGCTTAGACTCCTGGTCTGGATCCTGTGCAAATAAACCTTTTAAGTTATTCTCATGAACTAATGTTAATGCTTCAATATCAATAGGATTAGGCGATCTGTCAATAATGGATGCGTAGCTACTCTTAAAGATATTAAGTTGAGTATCAATATCTACTCTTGTCTTACGCACTGTTTCTGTTTGTATGTGTTTCTTTGCTTTATCAACAACATCAAAGCCTGTGGTTGCAGCTGATGCTCTAAACTTCAGTGCATAGTCTGGATCAATCTGAGCCATAACTCGACCAAAGCCTTCAATATTAGCATTGATGATTTGCTCTACTTCAGCTGGATCTGTAATCTCTCTTTTATTAACCGCATCTAATATGCCTTGTGTATTGATATTAAACTCATTAATTAAATCCTGATATAATAAACCAGCTTGCTGACCTCTTGCAGCCTCACCAAAAACTGTATCTGGATCTGCTAGTAATTCATCAACAGGCTTACCAGATTGAATAGCATCATAGATTTGTTGTACAGATGGTCTATTTTGCGCACCATATTGCTTACCTTCCTTGATAGCAGTACGCTTCATCTGACCAAAAGCAAGCTCAGATACTTGATCTAATCTACCCTGTAATGTTTGAGATGCGCGTATGCTTTCTTGCACATTAGATAAATCTAATCTACCCTGACTTTCTAAGCTAATGCCTCTTGATCTGTATCTTCTATCTTCTGCCATTGTTGTTATCCAAGTTGTTTATATGCATATCCAGCCATTAAAAGTTTAGAGCCAGCATCTAATATACCAGTTCTTCTTGCTATATCAGCAGATGTATCATAGATCTCTGATTGTGTTTGTCCCTGTAATATAGCATTCTTTGTATTAGATATATCAAACATTAAATCACGACCAGCTTCTCTATTATTTACTGTCTCAATTAGCTTAGATGATCCTTCTAGCCCCATAACACCGCCACCATAGCCACGAGCAAGGTTTGCAGCATTACGTTGCCTTAATTCTCTTAACGTTTGATTAGCACGCAACTCATATTCTAATGCTTTACGTTCAGTTTCAGCTAACACTTCTATTGCTTTAACATCATACATCGCCTCTTGCGCACGACCTTGCTGATAACCTTGATATGCACTTAGTAATGTTGAGCCAACAAATAAAGATGTAGATAGACTAGGTAAGGCCATTGTTGTTGCGCCTTTCCAAAAAGCTGTGGTTCCTACTGCTGGGGCTGCGGCTGCCATAATTATGTTCCTTGATGTGTTGCTACTTTATATTCTAAACCAAGCAATGTAAACTTCATAGGTGCGGATTGTGTCACTGTAATCTGACCTTCATTGCTATACCCTAGTATACCATGAAGTACCTTTGTTCCGGTAAATTCTGGTACTGCTGTATCTAGCACTCCAGCTCCTAATGTTCTAATAGGAACTAGATTGCCATTAATTACTAAATTCTGTGTCTCATAAATCAATGCATTGACTTCAACAATACGCTTCTTAAATCCAATACGTGTACCTGTTTGTATACGTAAATCAACTGGCATCGTCTTCACTTCAACATCAAAGTGCATTCCTACTTCACCAGATGTTGTTGGTTGTGTTACAAATGTTACTGCACTATCAGCTGTTTGATCTTCCTCAACAAATCCATCTGATATAACATGCACTGTTTGTCCATCAATATGTGATGCATCTAAGCTAGCTGTTGTACCTGTCACAGCTGAGTCTGTCAATACTGTGTCATCAAATACCTCCACATAGTATTTATCTGTACCATTATCATCACGTTTAACTACTGTATAGATATCTGTAATATCTACACCCACATCAATATATGACCCATTAGTTACAAATTCTGATGGAGCAATAACATTCTGTGCGCGCAACAAAGAGTATACTGCCATTGTACCATCATCACCATTGACAATTAATAGTAAGTCATTTTCATCTGTAGCCACGGCACGACGAATGTCCATACTGGTAGGATTTTTAAGCAAATGTCCAGATAGTAATGAGATCTTAGATGTGATATAAGTTAACTGTGTATCAGAGTATGCAATCTCGGATAACTGTTTACCTTGTCTTTGTATAAACAATACACCTGATTCTAACTGTTTAACTCGTATACCTTCCTTTGTTCCATTTCTAGAGGTAGAAGATAAGAAGAAGTCTGTAGGTGTAATAGGTGTTAGTCCTTCTTGCGGAACATAGAATTCACCACCCGTCGTAAATACTTGCAGATCACGACCAGAAATAAGATCAACGATAGCATTGAAAGTGTTAGTGTCAAGAGTAGCTTCAACCGCATCATCATCTAATCCTTCTACAGCTTCAAAATCAAAGAAAAGTGCAACCTTAGATCCCCATATCGTTGATGGTCTTGACTTACTACCACCAAAGAATAATCTACCTTGATGGAATGTCACTGATCTAGGATAACCTCTGGTGCCTGACCATACATCTTCATATCCTGTTTCTAGTTCCCAATTACCAGAACTAATAGCAGATGTATTGAAGAATGGAAACTCTGTTACTACATTCACTGACGTAGAACTGTTGTATTGTATTATCTTTGCTCGACCTTGTGGTTCTGCGTTGATGTATTGTCCAACATGTCCTGAGTTAAAGACTCCTGATGATGCTGTGATTGTGACTTTTCCTGAGACATCACTTGGAGTAATGTTTGCTGCCGGATTTGATGTAGATAATGAGAAAGCATATTGAGGTACCGAATCAAATGTTACGTTAGAAACAGTCCATGTTGCATCATTTGCACCACGAACAATCTTCTTAGGTACAATATCTTCATGGACAACAATTAAGGTGTCAGCAGATTGTGTGTAACACATTGTGCCTAGCTGTGCGCTACCAACAGTAGTTGTTAAGTAATCATTACCTGAGCCATTGATGTTAGTAATAAGAGCTTTATCTTTGAATACATACATGCGGTTATTGGTAAATGCAAGCATATAACTGTCATCAACCGAGAACTCAAAGTGTACAAGACGTACACCATTTTCTGGTGATCCACCTAGTTCTGTAATGAACTTTGTGCCAGGTCTTCTTGTCACACCACCTTGTGGTTGACAAATTACATTCTTCGCTGTTTCTAATCCGTTCTTATATGACTCAAGATCTACTCGAGATCTGATAAGAGGATCAATCTCACCTGAGGTAAAGTTAGTCTGTATGTTGACAAAACGTGCCATTAATACCTCACATTAATTAATGAGAAATCTTGTATTGCGTTAGTTGGTTTTCCTTGACCATCAATGTTCATAGCTTGTCTCATGTAGCCACCACGACCATTCTCACCTGGTGTGCCTTCGGCAACTGTTTTCCAATATTCAGATCGATCTGCTTGATCTGTGATTGGCATTGCTAGATGCCATGCTAATTGATATTTAAGTAATTGTACAAAGTAATGAGGTAATGCAAACTCTGGTGTATTGTATTGATAGTCAATATACACTTCCTCATAATCTGTTAAGATTTTGTCACCAAGTAGTCTGTATTCTCTACGCCTTGGTGAGCCTACCTCATCATTATCATATAGTGCATTAGGTGTGCCTATAATGTCTGATGGTAGTTGATATTCGTATTTGTATTCTGTTGTTGGTGTCGTGACTAGCCTAGCTAGCTGTACCTTTTTGAATGAGAATGACCAAGGATAACTTGCTAATGTCTTGATCTTGATATCTGGATAGATACGATCACATATATTAGCCTCATCTGTTCCTTCTGTAAATGATGATATAGGATTAGCTCCTAGCATGAGTAATGCATCGGAACATATTTTAATATCGGTATCACCTGTAGCCATTTTCTTTCCTTTAAATGTGCAAATAGGTAGGCACCGAAGTACCTACCTGATCTGCTATAAACAACTTAGTCAGCGTCTGTAACTGCAATTGCTGTACCATCAGAGATGTCAACAACACCAGAAGCATTAGAAAGCACGATAACTAATGTACCTGTAGGAACTGAAGAGTCCCATAAGTAGATTAAGTCACCAACTTTTAATACTGATGATGCATCGTTGAAGTAACCTTCTGTGTTGATATCAGCAAGAGCGTCAGCGTCAGGTGCTGTGTAACTCCACATTTGCGGAGCATTACCAGCTTTAGACTGGCCGCCAATAGGCTGTAGATTGTCTTTAGTATAAGCCATTAAATATTCTCCTTAGATTAAGTTTCGTCAGCAGATACTTTAACAATACCTTCTGCGTCAATACCAACTGCACCAGCAGAGAACATAGCATTAACTAAGAATGATGTTTTTTCTGGAACATAGTTGATTTCAGTCTTAGGACCCATACCTTCAGCATAACCAACTGCATCTTTATGGAATGCCCAGCATGTTCTAACGTCACCAGCTGCAACTGGTAAACCACCTTCAGCACGGTCACCAAGAACGTGGAATGTAAAGCCTAAGAATGTGTTAATTTCGCCACTTACTAAAGCCTTAACAGAATTAAAGTCAACAGATGTTACTTCTGTTTCGCCTAATAAAGCTGATAAGTTATTAGCATGAATAATCATGTGACGATCTGTTGGAGGTACGTTGTTAGAGTCCATCTCTTTCTTAGCAGCTAAAAGCTTGTCTAAGTTTAAGTTAGTATCTGCACCACCAACACTTGTAGCAACAGTGCCTACGCCTGATGTTGCATTAAGTGCATCAAGAATAAGTTGGTCTTGACGACGACCGATAGCATTAGCAACAACTTGTACTAATTCTTGTCTTTCATCAAAGTTAACTTTTTGTTGCATGAAGATATCAGAATATTCTGCTGCATTCCAATCTTCCATTGTAGCTGTTACTTGAGAGAAGTCCACATTCAATGGTGTTACGTCTGTTTGTGGTACTCTTAATGTAGCTACGCCTTTACCCGCTTTAGGGAATTTTGCTGTTGAACCTTCAACGCCGCGTCTTTGTCTAACTGCACCAACAAGCTGTGCTTTAGCTTGGTAAGCCTGTTTAACTTCGGCATCAAATAAGGTAACAAAAGCATTAGATAATCCAATAGCCATTATTGACTCCTTATAGTAATTAATAAAATAAATTAATCGCTGTGGTATGCCAGATAAATCTGGGCCGTGCTTGCTATTTACGATAGCCGGTCGACAAGATTACTTGCGTTCAAGGGTTACATGAATATGTAATAGGCCTTATGCGATAATATACCACATAAAGCCTATTATTACAAGACTAGATTAACCGTATACTTGTTGGAACGCACGTTCCACTTTTTTACGATATGATGGATCTGTTTGATATCTAGGATCTGCAACAAGTTGTTGTAGCTCGTCCTTGGAAGGTGTACCTTCAACAGGAGTTGTTTCAGTAGGAATACGTCCTTCGTATGATGCTCTCAGTTTTTCTAATGCAGCAATACCTCTAGCAGTACCACCCATGACTTTAAATTCATCAAAGTCATCTTTAGACCATACACCTTTATTAACTAGATTACTAGCCCATTTGACCATGCCATTGATACGTGCTTCAGCATTAGGACCAAGTAACTTCATTTCTTCTTGTGTATTAATTTCTGCTTGCTCTGCATTACCCATACCCATCTCAACAACTTGACCAACTAGATCATCTAGCGCAGACTGACTAATGCCATAGTCTTTTGCCCAATCTAATACATGTTGTTTTAATGGATCATCATCAGGTGTTTCACCAAATGCTGACATGTCATAGTTGCCATCTTCTGGTGCTTTATGTTTACCTTGTGATATTTTCTTACGTAGATCAGACCATGATTTAGCAATTCCTTCTAGGTCAGGTGCTTCATCATCACCATTCCAGAAGTTTTCTGGCCACCAGTCTGGTCTTTCTAAAGGCCCATCATCATCCTCTTCGCCAACCGCAAATTCTTCTTTTGCTTTTACTTCATCAGGATCACGATGATCTATTTCTACTTTTTGTGGATTCTCGCTAGCATCAGCTTCTTCGACTTCTGGAGTAGCTCCATCGAGTAGGCCAGTGCTTGATTCTTGCTCCACACTAGGCTCGAGTGTTTCTTCCATTATAGTTTCCTTGCTCTAATTAACCTTGCTTCTAAATCCCTAACGATACTATTTTGTCCTTCACGGTAGTAAGCGTAGCTAGGATCGCTACCTGGCAAGGCAACAGGTTGCTCAACAACTGCTTCACGCAGCCATTTGATTAACTGTTCGCCGTCCTCACCCCCAAGGACTCTAAGACAGAGACGATCTACATCATCTCTTTTTTGATTAACATCTCTAATATCAAGTGGTAAAGCTTGATCTAAATCTTCCCATCCAGCCATAAATTATCCTTGTTGTTGCATCATCTCCTGTGCAGCTTCTGGATTTTGCTGTTGCATTTGTTGTGCCATAGCAGCAGCTTGCTGTTGCATCATGGCTCGCTCTTGTGGTGTTGGTCTAAGTTTCTGAGGAACACCTAGCTTCTCTGCAATGTAATCTAGCATCTCACCTACCTTGATTGCCATCTGACCTTCTGGTCCAGCTTGTTGTGCAATCTGTGCATATTGTAAGATGTTTTGTATGTCATCCATATTCTGTGCCATAGCTAATGGAGCTACAGGACTGATCTTAACTTCTAAACCATTAACCTTTAATGGTAAGGAAATTATACCACGCTGATCCATCACTTCTAACATCTTGCTAACTAGGGGAATCATTGTTTCATTGATGAGTCGACCAAATGCAGAACCTAAGTTTTGTGATAACTCTTTCATACGTTCCACTACTTCTGTTGCTGATCGAGCTGACATATTATCTGGTGGTAATGATTCGTCTAATAGAATACGTTTAATATTAGCTACCAAATCATTAATCACTAACTGTGATACATTAAAGTCACCTGATCTAGGTAATGCTCGTAATGACTCACCTTGTGGACCACCATTACGTGCCACAGGAATGATTGCACCTGGCATAATCTTTACTGTGTTTGGATTCAATACGCCATCATCAGCTGCTGTATAAACACCAGAGATAGCAAGAGAAGCATTCTTTAACACTAGTTCTTTAGTTTTATTAAGTGTTTTAATGTCTGGTAGTGCTGTGATTAATGGACCACGACCATAAATCTCACCAGATACTTTAGCATAACGAGATACGACCCATGGGCTATATTTCATACGCTTATAGAGTATCTCTGTTTTAGATTCTTTATGAATAACATGATAACAATAGTCACCACGTTTCTGATCTAGAATAGTTGCTTCAATCAACTCCACATCATCTGTTGGTTTCTGATCTATCTTTGTTTGTAAATCTTTTGGTATTTCAGCATCAGGCCATTGACGTTGTATAGATTCACCTTTCATGCGCATACGTCTGTATACATTATCTACCTGACCATTGGCACCTTCTTCAATAGATACTAAATATTGTGGTACAGGAATAAAGTTAATAGGTGTTAAATCATCACCTGGTTGAACCATCATGACTGCGGTACCAACAGATAAGTCAAGTAAGAATTCACCAATAGCAATATCAAAGTTAGATTGCTTGAGTGTGTCAAATAACTTATCATTGTACATATCTAATGCAGCTTGTGCTTCAGCATTACGCTCTGCTGGAATGTCTGATCCTGGTTCTAATCGACACCATTTGCGTTGAGGAGGAAAGATACCTGATTGCATTCTATTTGCAAAACGTTGTGTAGAGTTAATTGCTGTAGAATCAAACACACGATTCATCTTTTTAGTGCCGCCAACCTTACCATCATAATGGCCATCATAGAGATTACGTTGTGGTAGTGCAAACTCGTATGCTTCTTCATACAAGTTCCTAAAGTCTTCTTTCTTAATTAATGCTTTCTCATGTCTCTTTAAGACATCTTCTGCATTTAATCTCATCATTTCAGCCATTATCCTATACCTCGGTTCATTAATAATCCTCTATTTTTTAGTCTTGCATCTACCATAGATTCCTTTGCATCTTTTTCTTCTTGATCCATAATCGTATGGATTTCCTGTGATCTCTTATTCAATTCATCTGGAGTTTTGTATATTGGAAATTTACCTGATTTAATGTCATTTTTCCAGATATTATATAACTCATCTTCATCATATACAATTCTACCTTTATCCCTAATATATCCTGGTACAGATACATATTGTCCTTTGTTAGGACCTTCTGGAATTATAATTCCTGTAGAGTACACCGTAACTGGTCTGCCTTCTTCATCACGACCAACTTTTCCAGATCGAATAGTGTCTCTATGATATTTAACAATATTCTGTTCTGCTTTAGATAATGTCATCATGTGACGTGGCATATACATTTCAACCATAATTATCCCTTTTTATTTCTTGCTGCAAATGAACGTGCTGCTTCTTTACTACCGAAACCCCATGCTTGTAATGCTTTCTTTAATCTTGTTGGTCTACCTTTTTCATCTTTCAAAGGACCAGCCATACCGCCAAAGCGTGCAGCAAAGCTGACACGACGACCATCTGTGCCAGACTTTTGTGGTCGTTTAAGATTGCCACCATCTTTTCTTTCAAAGTGTTTACGTCCAGCTTCATTAAGTCCACCCTTAGGGTTTTGATATTTCTTAGCAACCATTATTCAGTCCAACTTATTATAATTTCCATTGCATGTGGATTGTTATTCACGTCTGCATTGGTTAATCTAAATAGGTAATTAGTTAATCCTTTTAAAATAAGATTATTACCACCCGCTTCACCACCACCACCTTTTTTACCAACACCCCCTGTTAATATTTCTTGTAATATTAATGTGCCTGTGCTAGAAACTGTAGGGTTAGCTAACGCTACACCTTGGCTTGGAATTGTGCTAGCTCTATTGCGGTTAACAATAGGTAATGATGTACCACCTGTAGCGCTTGCACCTTCATATAAGTAACCTACTGCATTGCCACTAGATAAGCCATTAATAGTAAATACAGGATTCACTCCTTGAGGAAAAGCAATCACAATATCAATACTTGATCCAGCTGCTACTTTATTGCTATAGTCTGCAACTAACCCAGCACTAAAGGCATGTCCTTCAATTAGTCGAACATGCTCAACACTTCTGGTAGGATATGCGCCTCTATATTGTTCCACTATGCCCACTCCGCTTTTTGTATTCTTAATGGTCCTAGGTTAATAAGAAAGTAATCTACTGGCGCATCATCAACTTCACCTTCGTAGATCTCGAATCCTAAGTTAAATCCCCAATAGAAATGATATGACCACATTACTTTTTCTTCTTAGGAAAACCAGCTAACATATTCTTGTATGATTTATCTGATATAGTGGAATCTTTTTTAGATCTGCTAATACCTTTTTTCTTACGCTGGTTGATATTATGATATAAACCTTTGCCTGGCATAATTAACCTTTCTTCTTCATATTTTTTTGAATAGCTGATGATCGTGCTTGTTCATAAGAACTCATCTTGCCATCCTTATTTAAATCACCTTTTTTATTCTTCATCATCTTTTTTGCTTTGTTGTACATTTTATTTTGCATCTAATATTCCTCCTAAGTTACCTTTTACAGGCGGTTGTTTAATGTTACGTACACGATTATCTTGCTTGTCCATTGTGATATATTGATCGTAATGACGACTAAATGATGCACGCCTTGCTACTTTTGTTTCATCATCTGACTGTGCAGCACCAGACCAATGACTGTTATACCAGAATGAATTAATAGTCAGATTGTCTTGTGTAACCTCATCAATGTTAGTGTTTGGTTTTTCTAAGTAATCAAATAGCAGAACAGCAGATTGTTGTCCAGGTGATAATTTAGATGCATTACCGTCTTGATATGCCTTAATCATATAGCTAGGAACGCCAGCTTTTTTAAGCTTTACTAGATCATTTGTTAACGTCATCCCTTTTGATTTTAGTATTGTATTAAAAGCTCGACGCAAGGCAGTTCTTAAACTGTTGCGTTCAAACTGATATAGTCCTTGTCCATGTTTGCTATAATCAAAGTTAGGCACCTCTTGTAACTTTGTAGGATCTATCTTAGACTCATGATATGCAATTGGTAACATAATTTTATTAACTATCTGCTCTGGTGTACTCTTCTTATTACCTAAATACTGAGTAGCAAACTGATAGTCTTTATCATTTAAGATAACATTTCTAGCTCGTTTAAGATCCATTGCTAATCCTATGTGCGTTATAAAGATTAATAGGAGGAAGAGATATTTCATGCCATTCAATCATAATTTAATGTCTGCTCCAAATAAACCAGCAGTCATGTCTAATCCTGTAGTGCCTAACGCTGGTAACCCTGTAGATGGTGCTTCACCTGGTAACTTTGCTTTACCAACTAATCCACCAGTACCACGACGTAATCGTCTTTGTGATGCCTTACTTGCCTCTGCTTGTGCTTTAGTTCTTTTAGCACTAGCTTCAGCACTTCTTTCAATATCAGATAATTCACCTCCTGTAAAATATGTACGTCCTTCATAAACATCTACAGGACGACTACTTAATGCTTTACCACCAGTTGGATCTTCATAACTAACAGATGTTTGAACATTATATCCAGACATTATCGCTTGTGCTGGACTAGATGGTGGAGCTGGTGCAAAAATTCCACCAGCAGGCTGTCCCATCCAAGATGGTCTAATATAACGCGAACTAACATTTCTTCTGCCAAGCTGATATTCACCGCTTGGCATTAAGTATTCACGACCTTGTTCTTTCACTTTTCGATAACCAGATGAGATTTGTTCATCAACTTGCTTTTGCCACCAGTCTTCAGACTTAAAGATGTTACGACCACCGGCAAGATTGAGTAAATCTTTTTGTGCTTTTTCAGATGTTGGCAACATACCTCGTGCCAATGCCATACCAAAGTCTAGGGCTGCCATTAAGCACCTGTACCTAATGTATCTTCTTCTTCAACACCAACCTCTGGGCTAAATCGACCACCAGCTAGTAGTGTACGTTTACCGCCACGCATTCTTGCTTTACGCTTAGCAGCCATTTCTTCTTGTAGATCTCGTTTTTCTGATTGTGCTTGTTCTCTTGCACGTTTTGTTTCTTCACGCTGTAATCGTAATGATTCTTCAGCTGCTGATGTATCTGGCTTTCCGCCACCGAATGCACCACCCATTAGGTTCTCCTCATCATATAATAATCTTTTTTATCTACGCTATATTGTCTGAGCAAGCCCTCTTTCTCAAAACCTAGACAGCTTGCCCATGACATAGCCCTTTTATCCTCAAATCTTACCGTAATTTGTAAACGATGTAAAGTAAATAATATCTCACAGATATCAAAGAATGCATGCGCACCCTTAGTCATAGCTATTGGGTATCTTCTAGCTTCCTCAGCGAATATAGACCACGCCTCACCCACACCACTCCAAACGATAACACAACCAAAAATAGCCACAGGACGGTTATTAATATACGCAGTAATACTAGGACCAGCCTGAGACTGATGTATAATACGCTGTTCTCGAATTTCAGGCGGTACTTGCGCAACCCCATAATCATCTAATCCTTTAAATGTTTTTAAATGTAGTGGATTGAATGGTACGTACCCACCGTCTTTAAGTTTAGGCATGTATTGATTTAATACGTCCCTACTGATGAAAGACATCGAAATCTGTATTGACTACTGTTTGTGATATTAAAGTATTTTGTGATAAAGCAGATTTAGTCATGCGTTTATGTTCACCACCGCCTAAGAGTAAATAACCAACTGCATCACCAATGTGAGAATGTTCATTCTTGTTTGGTGCATCTTTAAATCGTTCTTGACCAGCACCCACATTAACTCGTTTAAAATGATAACCACCAGATAATGATTTACGGATACGCTTACATGATGTATGTACAATCAATCCTGGTTTGCCATTAATTAATCTTTGCATAGGCGCAGCTGCACCTTCACGTCGTACTTTGAAGTTATTAGATGCGGTTGGCTGTGCGCGTAGTCCTAAGGTACGTAAGTAATCAAATGCAGTAACTTCGTAGATCGCATCACGTTGCATACCAGCCGGATCACCCCAGACCATAATTTGTGCTTTAGGGTAACGTGCATTGATCTCAGCTAATAACTGTTGACCAAATCTTTCTAGACCCATATCTTCTGTGACAATCTCATGTAGAATAATCCAACGGCCATTAGCTAGTCGTTGCCCGATTGCGGCTGCTGGTGTTAAACCAAAGTCCAGTCCTATATGCAATGGTAACGTTGGATCGTATTCCACTTCTGACGAACTCATTAACTGGTCGTCATATTCTGGCCATACTGGTCTGCCTTCTTGTACATAAGTAAATTTACCTTCAGCATAACAACGTATCCAGTCTAAGTTCTTACCACCCAACATTTGGTTGTAATATCCGCCAGGAAGGTTGTTAACATTCTCTGCTCTGCCATTTACTTTCCACCAACGACCACCAGCGAAGATGTGATCGTTAGCTTCTGGATTGTCAGGTAATTCGTCTGGCGAGACCTCAACCACACCGCCTGGTTGTTGGAAGAAGTCCCAACCATACTTACCTGTAATCGGTTCTTTTTGACTTAACCTAAACCACCAATGGTCATCATCCATTGGGTTAGTATCCATCCAAACTCCATGCCAAGTTGGTCCGCCATCTTTTTGTGTAGGATAACGCCCAACCCTATGAGTGAGACCATCAATAACAGCTTTTGGTAATTCTCTTGCTTCATTGACCCATGCTCCTGTAAGTTCTAATGATAATAGTTTACGTACATCTTTAGGTTGGTCCAATGCTAAGAAGATCACTTCACAGTCGATGCCAGCGGCATCACCTCGGGAGGGAAGGCGTATGTGATGTGTGATTGGAGGTGTATATAACATCGGACCAAAAGTGTTTTCAGGAAATAACTCTTGCCATGTCTTAATGGTTGTTGTCTTTAATTCAGGGTAAGAGTTCCTGACAATTACAAATCTGGTATAACGAATACCATCAACAGGTGATGGCTTCTGTCTAACTGCACGCATCATGATTTCAGCAGCACACGCATAGGATTTGCCTGAACCTACAGGCCCCATGAGTCCGCGAACGAACGCATTACTTTGGAGAAAGTCGTATGTCGTACGTGCGCCACTGAAGTCAAGATCAATACCTGGACCAGCTAGTGCTTTCTTACTTCTGTCTTTCTTATTGCTCATCGTCGATGTCTTTGAACTTCATGGTTGCTAGACGTTTCAGTTCTTGGTTTTCCATCCATAGCGCATCAATAATCTTCATCACTCTATTATTATTCATGTGTGCCATAGCAAACTCGTCACGCAACTGTTCAATCTGTTGTTTGAGATCCATCTTTAGTCTCCAGTTGTTTAACTAAAAAAGCAACATAGTGTTGTAACTTCTTCAAATCCTCAACACCACCCTTATGTTGAAACCTTAGTGCATATTTAATAATATTACCAGTCAAGAATCCTTCATAGGCTTCATCTGATAAATACTCCTTCATTACATCTATAGGTTGTATAGTGTGTCGCTTGTAATGGTCACCACCAACTTGGATGTCTTTTGGATCAGTCATTTTTTCTTCCTACCCTTTTCTTTGCTTCTTCAGCAAATTTTACCACGATTTCAAAATGTTTGTTAGGATCAGCTAATACTTTCTCAATCCAGTCCGTCTTCTTCAGATTCCTTCTTTTCTCCTTGAACTCCTCCAAGGCTTTCATCGCTTTCAGTCTCGCTGGACTGTTTAGGTTCTTCATAATATGTTGTTGTCTCCGGTGCTTTAACGTTAATACCAATCACTGACGGCTTGTCTGACTCTTCAGGTGTATCTAATAATCCTGATGCTTTAGCTAATATTCTTAAAACACCCACTTTATCCCAAAGTTCAATATCAATAGTTGTATAAGAATTACCTTCCTTATCGGTTTTGGTAACAGTCTTAATACTCTTGATAGCTTGTAATGCATGCTCAGGAATATCTTTGCTTGCCTTGACCTTAATGTTACCTTCACTATCCCACTCCATAATATCTGTTGGTTTAGTATTAGCAATACTGAGAAGCGTGTATGACACTGCTTCTCTGTTTGCTGCTAGTGTAGTAGACCGCTCCAAGTTCTTCTGCAAGGCCCTCACACCGCCGTACCCGGCTAAACTTGGAATCGGTTTATTTTTGTTTTTAGTCTCAGCCATTAGAATGGTAAGTCATCTTCTACGTCTTGCATGGAGCCAGCCTGATTCGTTGGCTGCGTATTTTGTACTGGTGCTTGCCCACCTTGGTTCGCCACAGGACGACCAATTCTGACACGCCGATACTCTGTGCCACTTTTACTCACGTTATCGTATACATCAATATAATGCTCTGTGCCATCAGGTAATAGGATCTTACCATTCCAATCTGCATGCCAATCTTCTTGTTTACGATCATTCTTAAATACTGAACCAGTACCTGGTTGTGGTTTATAATCTTCAGCCATTATTCTTCCTCACTATCTATTTCATAAATATGGACGACAGCTGCGCCACCATCCTTCGCTTCACCTCTAGCAATCTCGATGTATTCAAATTGACTATCATCATCATACACGTTAGCCTTCATTAATGCATCTAATATTGCTTTGAGAGTATTATCTAGATCAAACTTTCTTTTAGATCTAGGGTGTATCATTACACTAATTCCTAAACTGGCATCACCAAAGCTTTTAGATCCCTGTGACTTTACCACAGTAAATACTTCTTCAGTGAATTTTTTTCCAGCGGGAGAGATATATCTTCGCTTTCCCGATGCATGCCAATAGTTATTTACACTTGGCGGGTACGGCAATTCATATCTTAGTGTTGGTTTCATTTCAATCGATCCAATCTTGCATTAACATCTTTAGTTAAGTAATACTTGATTGCATCATTAATCAAACTTGCTTTTGTTTTCTCTTCACGCTTAGCTGCTGCTGCCAATAGTTCAACACTCTGTGGCGTTAAGCGGACAAGAAAAGGTTTTAGATCACTCATTATACTTCCCCTTGTAGTGGTGGTAATGGTTCATCAAACAATGGAGGTAAGATTTCAGGTAATGTTTCTGCTTCAAAACTAACCTCAGGTAATGGTGCTTTCTCCTGAATGATTAATTCTTCAACATCAAATACCTCAATGTCATTTGTTACTACTTCTTTTTTACCTGTACCTAGAATAGCAAGTATTGCTGCTACCGCTACAATTGCCATTACGGCAACAGTGAAACGATCTTGCCACTTAATATCATCTGTACTATAGTTAGTCATATAAATCTCCAACGTATTTATTGCGAACCTTTTTGGTAGGCCGTCCGCGGCTCCTTGTTTCATTCTTATGTTCTGCATCAACATCTCTCTTACACATCTCAATTATTTTTAAGTATTCACCAGCAGTAATCTCTTTCATGCCATGACCGGTAAACCCCTTAGTCATCTTCCAGTAACCATCTGGATTAGTAAACTTGTAATCCAGTGGTTGACCATCATTAAACTCTTTGATGACTATCATGTAGAATTCACGTAATGTCATTTTGTTCTTTTATAATATTCTTCACTTGCTAATCTAGCAGCTTCATACAAGGCAATACCTGATTCATATGATTCTGATACACGCAAAGCAAATAGTTTTACAAAGTCTTCACTGAGCGTTGGTATTGCTTCTTTATCTTTTTTATCTTTATTCCCCCAGATACGATCATAACCTTCATCATATTTCTTTTTATCTGTTGGTCTTGGTTTATCACCTTTACCGCCTGGTCCTACTCCATCAGTATTGGCCATAATAAAAATCACCTCTTGCCTTTCTTTTTAAGTCATTAAAGTATCGTTTTGATGCCCATTCTATTTCATGTTCTACAGCATCCATGACACTATTCTTGAGCTTGACTTTATCTTTCATCTTATAATAGTCACCTACTGTTTTTATGTTATGTCTATTTAGTGCTGTCATTTCTCTACTAGCATGCCACATTAACACTTTTAGCGGTAAGGAATCATTAACTATACCTTCAGTTTTCTTGAGATGCTCTTTTAGTTTGATAATATTTTCAAAGCGTATTATTCTTTCTATTATGTTTTTAACTGTCAATTTAGAAATCTCAAACTCTGTAGCTAAGTCTTCATAGCTTTTGCCATTATTATACATATCATACATCTTTTTATTTCTGTATTGCATGTACTCTGGACCACGACGTTCTCTAATTCTTTTGTCTCTTTTGATACGATCTTCTATAGCATGTATTTCTTTTGTTAAATCTTTTGATCTAGCTCTATAAGCTTCTTCTAAACTTTTACGCTCTGCTTTGTATTCTTCTAATAGTTTATTTAGTTCTTGATATTCTTTTTCTGGTATTGTCAATAGCTCAATCATATCTCACTTCTTTCTTAATAAAACCTTCTGGTAAGGTAATATAGTCTTCGTGTAAACACTTGACCCATTCTATTTCCTCTTCTGTATAGTATTTAGCAACATGACTATTCGCATGTGCGCAACTCTCAAAGTTACCTACATACATATAATCATTTAAGCTAGTACTAAAATAGATGACACATACAAATTCAAACATATTGTCCTCCTATAATCATAGTGTATATCTATTGTATATATATGTCAAACATTAGCTAATATAATTTCAATACTTGCAATTCAACATAAAGTATGTAACAATGTAAATACGGAGCCATTGCCCAGCTCTCCTGTCGGTAGATAGTGACCAAGGGAATAAACAGTACAACAGCCAGGACTCTCCATCATCCGGGATCCGTGTAAAGCTGAGTAGGTAGTGAGATCACTTACTTGATACTGATAAACGAGAACTATCAACACATTTTGTGTTTCAACCTGTCTATACTACGGGCTAGGTTTTCTATTATCTAAAACTCTGTCAACTATGAAATCACCATGTAACAATTTATGTAGGTATGTAGAACTCGAAGGCACTCCCACATGTGAAGGCTGCGGGAGGACATATGATGACCTTACTAACTGGATATCTTTAAACAAGGACCAGAAGAAACAGGTTATCATGCGATGTAAAGCTAATCTGAAAAAACTAGCAAAAATTTGAGTTAGGTCCCCACGTCATAGCCAGTAGCCCGGGGGGGGATAAGGTGCCTTTTCTGTGACAGATAGTCAATCTGTTTTACATTTACACAGAGTTATCCTGTTTGCTATTCAGTACCATGTCCAAGTAACCCTGTTTCTGCTACATAACACCCCATGCCCTAGCTAGCTAAAAGACCTATTAGCTATCTATGTCTTAAACCTGTGCAAGATATCAGCAACAGGCGTGCCAATCCTTACCAATCTATCTATCTCTGCGCGTTTATGCACTTCTGCCACACTACTTTTTAAACTAGCGATTAACTCACTATCACTCAATGTTGATTCCATAACCTCATGCTGTGATTTGCTACCATCTAACTTGTTGTTTTTACGCAACATGTTGTTTCTACGCAACATCTCATTATATTCCTTGTTTGTAAATGGTTCTTTGGGTTCACCCGCTATCTGCTCGGCTTCCCTGTCACTGATATTTTCATCATAAATGATGCGCTTGGTTTTACCCTTGATGTTTGTAGAGTAGCCACCGAACTGCTTAATATATCCTTTTGTTTCTAATTGTTTTATCTGTCTATTAATCGCACTTTGATTCACGCCCAGGTCATTCGCTAACCTGGCCTGTGATACATAAGTAAATCCCGCCTTATTACAATAACTAGCCAACAAGCAAAGTATCTTCAAGCCAGTCAATGTTAAGTCTTTGGCTAACACAGCACGCAGAGGAACAACGCAAAACTTCCTCTGGTCGGGTTGCATAACCTTTTCTTTTATCTTGGGTGGTTTTGGTAGTTTGTATTCCATCTCAATATTATACCACTTCCCAGTGTTTACCTGGCCTTCAGCCAATGTAACAAACTAATTGCAAAATAATTGTTGATATATCCTGACGATTTCGTTTATAATACATCTATCAGTTAAGCAACACACATTTTTAACCATTTAGGAGATACAAATGAAAACATTAGAGCAAATACTAACAACAGAAGAGCTAGCAACACGCAAACAGTTTTTCAATCTAATCAATAGTGTTAGTCCAGACTTTCGCGAAGAGATATTCTTTGACCAACTCAATGATGAGATTCGCACAATCTTAAATAAAGTTAAGATCGTTCGCGCAATGGATGTTAAGGGTTTACATAAATATCGTAACTTCAATGTCAAAACTGGTTACTTTGGTCTAGTAGAGAAAATCATATTAGATGACAAACATTTCATCAGTTTTGCAAACCATGAGCCAGAGATCTGGTATCAATCTGAGAGTGGCGGATCATGCCCTCTAGAGTTACACAATAAATCAAAGGCGGTGGCTTAACAGCCCCGCTTTATTCATAACCATTTAGGAGATATATTATGACAACAGATTTACAACAACACGTGCAACACATAGCAGAACAATTAACCAACGGCTTTGATCCAGAGCTTGAGGGCGTTGATGGTGAATTTAATGCTTTTGACTACCTTGAAGGTGTCCTTGATATTAACTGGATACTTAACTCTGACAGATCACTTAGAGGTGCTGAGTTATTAGTTGCCTTCGGTGGTCCTAATATCTACGTCAACACAGTCACCCAAACAGTAAAAGGATACTGGGGCGGTGATTCAGCAGCAACAACATTCCAAGATAATGTTGACCTGGAAGAAGCAATCAAGACTTGGTATAACTGTTAAACAGTCACGCTGACGAGCTTTGAAGTAAGCGAAACACCCGCGAGGGTGTCCGTGACATAACAACCATTAAGGAACCTATTATGCAAATAATTACCTACCTACGCGTCAGCTCAGAAGAGCAGAAGCAAAGCGGCTTGGGTATTGATGCCCAACGCTCTTTATGTATGCAGCATATAAAAGCAAATGATGCCGACTTTGTGGCCGAGTTTGTGGAATATGAAAGCGGACGCAAGACAGCATTTGAAGACCGCCCAGAGCTTCACAGGGCTTTAAATCTCCTGGACAGTCTCAAAGATTGCCAGTTGCTTGTTGCCAGGACTGACCGCTTAGCGCGTGATCTTCACTTTATTGCGGGATTACTCAAGCGCAACGTTCAGCTGGTCGTTGCTGGTCATAAAGAAATGAGCAAATTAGAGTGGCACATGCACGCCATGATCGCAGAGCATGAAGCCGATCTAATATCAACACGGACCAAGCAAGCATTAGCGGAAGCCAAAGCGCGCGGTGTGGTCCTCGGCTGTCCACGCGACAAGATCGAGACAGCGCAGAAGCTTGGCGGTCAAGCCACGAAGAAGAAAGCTCAAGTCTATCGTGACAAACTGAGACCAATCATCAACAGACTAATTAAAGACCCTGATTGTAAGCGTAAAAGCTTACGCAATCGCGGTAAGGTCTCACACAAACGCATCGCAGAGCGTCTTAACGAGATGGGCATTAAAACAGCCCGAGGTAAACCATTCACAGACGCACACATTTACAACTATTTCACACAGGAAGGGATCCGCGCATGAAGAACACACTTCACACCGCAGAGGGCAAACTCACGCCCGATGATATGCTGTCAGGCTCACAGGTCTGCGCAGTACTTAACAAAAACCCATACAGCACGCCTAACGATGTGCTAAAAAGGGCATTCAATGCAGTCAGTGGGATTGAAAACGAATTTAACCCAATCGAAAACGCGCATTGGGGTTCAACATTCGAGGTGCCAATCCTCAATCATTCAGCCCAGAAGCTTGGGCTAGGAAATCCGAAGACGGCTTTTGGACGTGCCTACCATCATAAAGATGTACCGCTTGCGGTGTCTCTCGATGGTATGCTCAAGGGTGATGGTCGAGAAATCAAAACTGACCCATCTCAAAACATCTATGTTATGAATGCAGACAGTATCAAACTAGAAGGTGAAGGCATATTAGAATCTAAACTAACAAGCCATGAACCTGAGATTGATCTGCCTGACTATCGAGGTGTTATTCAATTACAAGCACAGATGGATACAGTTCAAAGTGATACAGGTAAACCAGTCCGTTGGGGTGCAGTATGTGTCTTGTATAAGGGCGTGCAACTCAGAATCTTTCTCTATAAACGAGATGAGATTTTGATTCGTCAAATACATGAAGCTGCAATTGACTTTGACAGACGCGTTAACAAGTATCGTGAGAATGAGGAAACAGAGTGGTATCCTATTACCTCAACCAAAGAAGCATCACTGATGTATGACGATGTGACTGAGGAAACCATTGATTTAAATACAGAATTAGCTGATAAAGCTGAACGTGTTATTGAGATCGAACAAGACATCAAGTCATTAACCCAGGAGCTTGAGACGTATCAAGCACAGATCATGGCCAACATGCGTGATTACAAGCATGCCAATGCGGGTAACTATCACATCACATGGGGTAGTATCAACTATAAGGCTGTACCTGAAAAGGTAATACCCGCTAAGCCGGCTAGAACTGTGCGTGTTAAGAAGCTTCGCATAACTAAGGTGAAATAACATGGATAATTTTGGATATGAAAGTGCTGACTTTTGGCACTGGCAACAACAGTTAGAACAAATGGAAGAGGAAGAAGCAAAGATTGCGACTGACGATTTCTTTTTTAAAGGCATTGTGGACACGCGCGTGAAGTCAAAAGCACGTCGTAAAGCAATAATGAAAATCTATTTTGGAGACCGTAATGGAACAACAGAAAACTTTGGGGATTGCTAAGGCGTTTGTCGAAGCACAGAAAGAGTTTGCCCCAGCTCTTAAAACATCTACTAACCCACACTTTAAGTCAAGA
>Ga0222718_10001076_pt1 | contig 27513 bp, 26 predicted proteins | sample C33_27DmetaG_FD_165045 | JGI IMG/M metagenome (GOLD analysis project Ga0222718, IMG submission 165045) | Estuarine water microbial communities from San Francisco Bay, California, United States - C33_27D | ecosystem: Environmental > Aquatic > Marine > Unclassified | place: USA: California...
TACTCCCATGTAACTCTTCCACCTCGCATGTCAATGCTTTGTACTTGGTATATCATAATTTTATTCTACTACTGTTGTCAAACATTGACAACAACATTTACAGAGTTCCTCTTTGTCTCATGTCTGCTTGTAACTTCTCTCTAAAGTCTGGGGCTTCTGTATCTAAAAACCAGTCGCCTTCCTTCACAAACTTCTCGTACTCTTCCTCTGTCATAATGTCTGTCATTACTTATCCTTTGCTGCTGCTTCTAATCTTTGACCCATAGTTCTATGGTGTATCTGGCTTCTGCCTTTCTTCTTAGATGAAGATGCCCTTCTTTGTTTTCTGTTTGTCATTATGTCCTTTCTATTACTTAGACTTCTTTAGTATGAAAAAGGTTACATACTTTTTTTCTTTGTTTAAACAGTTAGCTCATCTAACAAGCTACTGTCCACATCTTTCCTACCAAATACTTTGACACTGGCTAATACAATTACCTTGATGTAGTTGTATGTCTTTCTTGGTATGCTTGGTTCTCTCTCTAACATCTCTAATAGATTGATGACCATGCCTATCACACGAGGGTTATTGATTTCCATAACATCAGTTGCCTGTGCTGCTTCCTTAACCTCATCAATAAGTATCTGGTTGTAGTTAGTTTTAGTTACCATGCTTCCTCTGTTTCTTGTTCGCTAAACTCTGCCTTCATGTCATCCACAAAGCTAATGTATATGCCTTGTAATTGTTCCTCATCATTGAAGATACCTTTGACTTGGTATGTACCATCTCCATGTGTTGTACCAGTTGCAAAACCATTTTGAGTATTTCCATAGCCATTGCCTACTAATGTTCTTTCACACACGCTTGTATAAAAGTTCTTCTTGTTGTCTAGTGATGGGTCGTTTAAAAACTTCTTGTCTTTGCTATCGTAATTAAACTTCTCATTGCCTAGTGTTTCTTTCTTAATGTAACAAGGGTCAATCAATAACACCTGCCCACTATCTACTGCTACTTCGCCTATTGTTTTTGTTTCGTAATCGTACATTTATAGTGTCCTCTCTTTCTTTGTTATTACTTTGACTACTGCGTAACCAAAAAGGTTACACACTTTTTTTTACCCTGTTTAAACTACGCTTCTTCCATTAATATTTTCTTTGATTGTATCTTCTATTGCTGCTTCCACATCTTTTAGGATACTGTCTAAGATTTCTATTAAGTCCTCGCTAGTATAAGTCCTGTCTCTGTGCATTGGTATGCTTTGCAGACCAGTCTTTCTAAATCCTATTGCGTTACTTACTCTTCTCTTAATTGCTTCTAACATATCCTTATATCCTTCCATTGTTTAAACCACCATCATCTTTGACTAGGTCTAATTCTTGTTTTGCTTTGTTTATTTCTTTCTCTAATTTGTCTAATCTTTGTACTGCTGCTGCAATGGATGCAGTTTTAGTAATTGATATACCTTCGCCACCAAACGCAACACCAGTTGTGTCTAGTTTTATAGTTACGCTTACATCCTTAGCCCAGAATTTACTTACAGTATTCTTTGTTCTTACTGCTGTATCTTCTACATACTTGTTGTAAGCATCAATCCTTTCGCCTTGCTTTTGTATTCTCTCTCGCTTTTGTTGTGTTGTTTCTTGCATTACTTCCCTTTCTATTACTTTGACTTACTCTTATCCAAAAAGGTTACACCTTTTTATTTATCCTCTTCTAATCGCTCTACCATTTGAAAGATAGAATAATTTTCTTTGTCGTACAATGTTTCGTTATCTAACTCTAATATTTCTTTTAGTAGTTTTAATATTTTTTCTCTTTCCATTTTGTTTCCTTTCTAAAGAGCTGGGGTTGCTTGTTTAAACAACCCCTTACTCTTTGGATATTATGCGTATAAGCTCTCTGGTACTGTTGCCCCATCATAAGTTGCATCTGCTGTACATGCTGGGCAAGTTAGATTAAGCCCTGCATCTTCCATATTCTTGATACCCTTGCTGCTAATTCTAAAGATAAGACCCTTACCTTCTAGCATTGATTTCTCTGTACCTGCTGGGCATTGAAAGTCTGTACACCAGCATTTAACCATGCGTGTAGTTTGCTTTCTGTGAGATGGTCTAAAAGCTATGTGAGGATAACCCCCATGCTCTATTAAGAAATCGTAAAACAATTCCTTCATCTCTTCTGTTGGTACTGTTGCAGTTGGTTTTCCACCTAGTTTAAACACGCTCTTAACAATCTCTGGAAACAAACCCTTATGACCTGTTTCTTCATCTAAGACTGCGTGTGTTACCTCGTGAGCAACTGTATCTATAGTTTCCCATAAGTTATCTGTCTCTCTGTCTACCTCTATAACTCTAAGGTTTCCAGTTGATGCAGACTTAGGGTAACAAAGACCTAAAGCATGAGACCCTTTTTGATTATTGGTAACTCTCTTTCTGCCTCTTGTATCACTTATGTGTATTTCTACACCTGACCCTGCATGTGTCTTAGTGTCTATTCCTTTTTTATCTAGGATGTTTAAACACTCATCCACTAGCAGCTTCAACCAATCTTCTGCTTTTATATCTTTCTTAGGAAATTGAGCTTGTTTAAACTCTACCTTTGCTTCTAATGCTTTCATAATATCCTTCTTTGTTTGTATTGTTTAGACCCTGCAACCTCGCAAAAGGTTACAGGGTAATTTAATTTTATTTAGCTTTCTATTTGTACAGGGTAATTTGTATATTGTTTATTTATATTGCTACCTAACCAGTTAGATGTATAAGATTTATGTACAAACCCTGCTTGTACATAATTAGCAAGTGTTTTTATCTTCCATGTTTTTTGCTTAGTAAGAAATGATTTTGTTGAATAATCATCATTTACTGCGTAACCAATCTTGATAGACTTTTTATTTACCTTTGTAATATAAGCTGGGTAAATTTGGTAATCATCATCTTTACTCATAATGCTTGTAGTTACTGCTATTGGTGCGCCTTCAACAAATTGAGACATAAAGATTTCATCTCTTTTTTCTTTCTGTTCTTTAATAGCTGCTTCTGCAACCTTCAACTCATGATTAGTAAAACCATTAAAGTCTCTGCTCAGTAGTACGTTAGTCATAATATCCTCTCTTTACTTGTACTACTTAGACTGCATTGGTTACAAAAAGGTTACAGGTTTTTTTATTTTTTTTCTGGAAGGAAACTACGATATTAATTAACACCCCCTCTTCTTCTCATAAAAGTTTAAACAGGGTACAGGGGGTAACACTATATATAGTATATGTCTTACTTACACTACATATTGTGTACAGAATACAGTAACACAAGATATGGTATATATACAGATAACACTATATATAGGGGGGTTTAATGTGGGGTGCTGTGTAGTGTAGTGTGTACCCTCCAAAGAATATCTGTTAAGTTTGACCCACTATATCTAGGGGTACAAGATGTTGTGGTACCTTACTAGACTGTGTACCTTCTTTATTGAAGTGTGTTCAATAAAGAAACATAACAATAAGAGTACAGCTAACCCTGTGCCACTCCCTCCCAAAAACCAGAAATGACTAAATAAAGTAGCATTTTAACAATGTGGAATAATGGGCTTTAACCCCAGTTACCATGGTCCTGCTAATCCACTTATGTTATAAAGATTATCGTAAGAACTTGTCCTAGAGCAGGAAGCTCAAACTGTTTGTGTTTCAACTATATCATACTTTTAAATTTAGTGGTAGTATTTAATGGGGGTTGCGTTTTGTAGGAGTTTCCTCCTTTCGCCTACGCCCTGTCTGCAACCCCCAGTTTTCTTAAAATAATACTTTGCATATATCTGGTATAGTGTATTATTAACTTATCGTAAGGATTTTTTATTCATATAACATTTCCTTTCTTTGTTTGTATAGTACGACCCTCCTTCGCAGGAGGGTTTGCTATAATCCCAACTAATGGATATATTCGTAAGAGATTGTGATGTTTGTTACCACCCTTACTGGGAAGATGAATTAATAAATGGAGTTTGTCCTGGGTGTCAAGAGTTTGAAGAAGAATAAAAAATTTTTTTTTACACCTTAGTGCGAGAGCAGCACTACACTATAAACACCTAGGAAAGTCCTAGGTTGGTTGTATGGGGATATGACCAGTATGTAAAATAAATATCTACATACAAATTGAATAAGAAAGATAGCTAAAAATCATATACACTATGTGTCTGTGAATTGATAAGTTGTTATTTCATATTCTTTCATAACAGTTTGGACAACTGTACGACAAGACTGCACTTCGGTGCAGTTTTGTGTTACTATAAGTAAATATAGTTAGGAGCACATAATGCCAAAAGGTATAGGTTACCCAAAGGGTATGAAGAAGAAAAAATCTTCTAAGAAAAAAAAGAAGAAGTAATGGCAGAGTACCAAGGTAAGTCAGTTAAGTTAGATAGTCCTTCTAGGATTAGTAAGGGCGAACCTGGGCATGGGCGTAAGAAATTTAAAGTCTTTGTTAAAGATGGAGACAAAGTTAAAAAGGTTATGTTTGGAGACCCTAACATGGAGATACGCAAAGATAATCCAGAAGCAAGAAAATCGTTTCGTGCAAGACACAAATGCGATACAGCAAAAGACAAGACTACACCTAGGTACTGGTCTTGCAAAATGTGGTAAGGAGCAACATGGCAGCCAAAAAAGGTTTGTACTATAACATGAACAAAAGAAAAAAAGCTGGTACTAGCAGGTCCAAAAAAAACTCTACTATTAGTGCTAAAAACTATAAGGAGATGCAAAAAGGATTTCCTAATAGTAAAAAAAATAAAGCTAAAAGAATATAATAATTTTGAAAGTACCATGCCCAGTATGTGGTGTAGAGTTAAAACCTGGAAATAAAATGAAATGTAATAATAAGAAGTGTGAGAAGCGTGGCAAATAAACTTTGTTATGCAGCAGGTTGTCATAGACCATTACCACCTAAAAAGAAAAAATTTTGTAGTAAGCGTTGTTACGAAAGAATAAACCAACAAAAGAAACGAGCTAGGAAAGCTGGTAAAGAGTGGACACAAGAAGATGATGTTTTAGACATACCATCACAAAAACCTAATGTAGCATCTAGGCGAGGACAAGTTTATGAAGATATTAAACAATCTGGATTAGCACAAGAAATATACGAAAAATCAATAACACTTACAGAAGTAGCTAAGATACTAGGCACTACAACTGCTGCTGTATCTATGGCGTACCAGGCATACTTAGAAGATATAAAGTCAGAGCAAGAACAAGAGAACTGGTCATTACCACAGGTAGCAGAAGAAACATTAAAAGATTTTAACGAGTTTAGACAACGATACTTTAGAACAGAACAAGGCGTTTCATTTGAAACACCAGAGTTTCATACTAAGTGGATAGAAAGCATTATGGATGCTATTGATAATGGTGGACAACACATGATACTTAGTCCACCTAGACATGGTAAAACAGAGTTACTTATACATTTTGTAGTATGGCTTATATGCAACAACCCAAACATAAGAATTATGTGGGTAGGTGGTAACGAAGATATTGCAAAGAACTCTGTATCTTCTGTAATGGACCAGTTAGAAAATAACGAACTGTTAATAGAAGAGATATGTGGACCAGGTTCAAAATTTAAACCTAAAACAAAATCATCTAAGTCTTGGTCTCAAAATGGCTTTACTGTAGGTACACGAACAGTTACAGGTATTAAGTCTCCAACAATGATTGGTATTGGTAGAGGTGGTAAGATTTTATCAAGAGACTGTGATGTAATTATTGCAGATGACATTGAGGACCACAGTTCTACTATGCAACCAGCATCAAGAGAGAACACAAGAAACTGGTGGACTACAACACTATCTAGTCGTAAGGAGGAACATACAGCTATGGTCGTTATTGGTTCTAGGCAGCATTATGATGATTTGTATTCACACCTAGTAGATAACGAAAGCTGGAGTACAACAGTAGAACAAGCACATGATGTAGCTTGTACTAAACCTGATTGGGAAAACGAAGCACACCAGGACTGTATGTTATGGGCTAGTAAGCGTACATACAAGTGGCTAATGGATAGAAAGAAAGCTGCTGAAACTACAGGTGGTAGAGCTATATACGAAATGGTGTACCTTAATGTAGCTATGCCAGATGGTATGAGTTTGTTTGATGCAGAAGAAATAGAACAATGTAGAGACCAGGCAAGAGATATAGGACACATACCACACAATGTAAGATTAATTGCAGGTCTTGACCCAGCATCAACAGGGTACCAAGCTGCGTTTTTGTGGGGTTATAACCAGGAACAAGATACTTTGTACATGATAGATATGGAGAATAACTTAGGTGGTGGTATTCCTAAAGCATTAGAGATTATACAAAAATGGTTTACTAAATATAACTTAGCACATTGGGTTATAGAGGAAAATGGTTTTCAACGAGCAATACGACAAGATAAATCAATTAGAGACTTTGCAGCAAAGCATGGTATATTTTTAGAAGGTACACAAACTTATGGTAACAAGCATGACCCTATCTATGGTGTTACAGCTATGAGACCATTGTTTGCTAACAAACTAATAAATTTACCTTATCGTAGCTTTGAAGCACAAGAGAAGGTAAACTTATACAGAAGTCAGTTAGTGTATTTTAGTTCTGCTCAAAACAAGAGTAGAAGTGTAGGTACTAAATCTGACATTGTTATGGCAAGTTGGTTTCCAATGAAAACAATAAGGCGTTTACAAAAGGAAAGACTTGCTACAATGGGTATGGAATACCAACCTAGTTTTAGTAACTACGAAGGACTAGGCATAGATTTGGATAGTTGGAGATAATGGTAAAAACAGCAGATGAGCTTTACAGCAGAGTTTACGAACTTAGACAATTAAATTCTGAACTTGCACAAGATAAACATAACATCAGAGCAATACTTAATGGTGGTGCAGATGGTATAAAAGCATTACTTGGTAAAGACATGCGAGATATGGATTACAGACAATTACCAGCACCTAACTTACTTATGTCTGCATTAGAAAGATTTGCACAAAAAATAGGTAGAGCACCAGATTTAAAAGTAGATATATTTAACGACAAGGATAGTGAGAGAGCTACTAAGAGAGCAGAAAAACTAGAGAGAATAGTAACTGCGTATGATGACATACAGAAACTAGATAAGCAATTACCACAAGCTGGTAGATGGTTACCTGGTTATGGATTTGCTGTATGGGTACTTAAAGAAAAAAAAGATGCTAATGGAATACCATATCCTGTAGCAGAACTAAGAGACCCATATCTTTGTTACCCTGGACATTTTGGTGTGGACCAAGAACCAAAAGAATTAGCAATATTACAACGAGTACCACACGCAACACTAGCTAGACAATATCCAAAACATGCAAATGTCATACTTGATGAGGTAAATGCAGAATATAATACAATGGCTTATTTATCTAGTTATGACAAGACTTGGGCTAATGCAGATGGTACAGGTAAAGTAGTTGCAGAATACTATGATGAAGAAGGTACTTATGTATTCCTACCAGAAAACAAAATAATATTAGATTTTATACCAAACCCACTTAAATCTGGACCAAGATTTGTAATAGCTAAACGCTATAGTTTTGACCAAATGCAAGGACAATTTCATCATGTTATTGGATTAATGGCTAACATGGCGAAAATAAATATTCTATCTGTCATTGCAATGGAAGATGCTGTGTTTACAGAAACCAACATCATTGGCGAGATAGAAAGTGGACAATATAGAAAGGGTAGGTTCGCTGTAAACTATTTGACACCAGGTAGTCAAGTATCTAAACCAGTAAATAACTTACCTTATCAGTTGTTCCAACAGATAGATAGATTAGAAAGACACTTGCGTTTAGGTTCTGCATATCCTGTAGCAGATGATGGACAATCGCCAAATGCGTTTGTTACTGGTAGAGGATTAGAGGAACTAGGTCAATCATCATCATTGCATGTAAGAGAATATCAAACAGTAATGAAAGATGCGTTAGAAGAAATAGATAGCAAGAGACTAGAGTGGGATGAGGTTATGTATGGTGGTATGCGTAAACCTATCGCAGGATTTAGAAATGGTACAGCGTTTAAAGAAACTTATGTACCTAACTCTGATATAGCAGAAGTATATAAAACAAGAAGAGTATATGGAGTTATGGCAGGGTTTGATGAGCCACAAAAAATTATTACAGGTTTGCAATTAAAACAACAAGGCGTAATAGATATGCAAACATTACAAGAGAACCTTGATGGTTTAGATAACATATCACAAATACAAAACAGAGTAAATGCAGAAAAAGCAGAGACTGTGTTATTTGAAGCATTAATGGCACAAGCAGCACAAGGCAATATTAAAGCAAGTCTTGCAGCTAAAGAGATTAGAAAAAATCCACAAAACATGACCCAGATATTAGATGAGTTTTATACAGAAGAAGAAGTACAGGCACAAGAGGTAGCTGCACAAGCACAAGCACCAGCAGAACCAGACATTGCTTCTGTACTTGCACAGTTAGGTGGACCAGAACAATTAGCAACAGGTCCAGGAATACCACCAGGTGTTCCTCTTGGCTAAACCATTTGAAGATATTAACGAACAATTTATAGATATAATTAATCAAGAAGATTGGGATTTTGATAGTTTTCCAATAGAAGAAGAAACTGTAATAGATATTATTCCAATACTTAGACCAGATATAGAAACAGGAGATATACCATTAGGTACTTATATTATTCCTACACCTGTTCCTAATGTATATATAACTATATCATTAGGTTTTGATATAGAAAATGGAGATGATAATGCCAGGTGGTAGAAAAAGTAAGTCGTTTAAACAATCTACTGATATGAAAATTGATGGAGCTTATCAAGATTTAGTAGTTCCTAATAGGGCGAAAGGAGACCCAACAGGGCAATCCACAGCTTTAGGAAATCAAATAGATGCTGTAGAACCTTTAGTTTCTCCTGTAATGCCAAATGTTGCAGCTACAGGTGGTATGCCACCAGTCGGTAATATATTTGATGCACCCACACAGGAACCAGATACACCTGGTTATATACCAGAACAAAATATGCAAGTAGCTACACCTGTGCAGGAAACACAGATAACCAAACAAATTATTACTGAAAGGTTTCCAGAACTAAGATATAGGTTTAACTAATGAGTTTTTATTTGAGGTGGGGTCAAGAGTGGCTTAAATCGCAAGAAGAAAAAGCTATAGACCAACAAGCAGTTAATACAGCTAAGAATACTATGTCTGATGCAGAGGTAGAAATACTAGGTAAGAAATCTTTAGATTTTCAATCTATGAACCCAAATGAAGATAGCAACCTACCTATTGCTGCTGCATCTATGGGATTAAGTGCAGGAGAGTATTACAACTTATGGACACAAACAAATACAAATATTGCAGACAGCAAAGAAGAACCTAAAAAAAAAAGGACACAAAGTTATTGGGATAGAGCTAAAGAAGCATATACAAAAACTAGACAAGTTAATACTGAAACACAAAAAGAATTATTTGGAGAAAGTCAATTACGAAAAAGCACAGTTGTAAATAGTTTATTAGTAGGACTTAACGCTTGGTATCAAAAATTTCAAGTTGCTGGTATGAACTCTTTTGGCATAGCTAGTAAAACAGAACTAGAAAGATTAGCTAGAGAACAAGGACAAGAACTTGATAGAGATTATTCAAGATTTGTAGGGGATGTAGAAACAGAAGATAATGAAATACCTTTAACATGGAAAATAAAATCTATGGTAGAAGGTATAAAAGCTGCTTCTATTCGTGGAGCTATAGGTGTTGCTAGTAATAAAACAGGAGCAGATTTACCAAGTGAAATATTAAATTTAGCACCATTAGCAATTACTGATAATTTAACATATTTAAACACTAAAAAAGATTTTAAATTTTCTGAAACAGATATAGATGTTATTAGTAAACATTTTCCTAGTGTGTTTGCAGAAAATTTAAAAATACAACAAGATGGAGAAACTAGAGAACTTACTATGCAGGAAAGATTAGATGCCTACATAGACACAGTTAATCAACTGTTTGGTTCTGCTAATCCTAATGGTATAGAAACATACTTTGGTAGTAATGAATACTTTCAAGAAGCTATGCAAACTAGAGAGGGTTTTAAGAAATATAGCATACCTGCAACTCCTGGAGATATGATTAGGTATACACTTACAGGTTCATTAGGTGGAGAATATAGTCCACTTAACAATGTAATTGCAGATATAAAAATAGAAACAGAAGGCGAAATATCTAAGTTAGTTAATACATATCAAACAACTGGTATGACAGATGAACAATTTGAAACTAAATTTAATAGTTTATTATCAGCAGAACAAGATAAGATATCAGATTTAAACTTTGACCCTAAACATGGTTGGAACGCATGGATAGGATTTATGAGTAACTTAGGACTAATGGTAGTTACAGACCCAACTATGATTTTACCTGGCGTTGGTATAGGTGGTAGGTCAGCACAAACAAGTAAAACACTTACAAGCGTAGGTAGAGAGTTAGATGATTATATAAAAGCAGGTGGTAAAGCAACAGATTTTTGGATTGATAAAGATACAACAATACAACTTATGGCAGATGAAATAACTAAAGCTGTAGATGAAGGTGCTCCAGTTATGTTGTATTTATCACGAAATGGGTTTAGTCCTAACATGGCTATGAAAGTAGTAAATAATCCAGACCAAACATTTGACATAATAAAAGAAAGTTTAACTGGTGGTTTAGTATCGGATGTTAGGTTTGCAGGTAATAACTTAACAAGTGCTAATGATTTTCATATACAAGCAAAAGTATTAAATGATAACTTTTTAGATAACTTGTATGCTGCTATGACAGATAGTCAATATACAGCTACTTATATGCGTGGTGGTGGTAGGAAGTCCAAGAACCCAGTAAGAACATTAGCTTCTAGTTTTAAAGATATATTTGGTGGTACAGACCCAAGACTACCATCAAGACCATGGGCTTATCTTACAGAAGTAGATAGAGCAGTAGATACTTTTATTAAAACAGGGTATATGTTTTCTATACCAGAAAACAAGATTGATGATTTAGTAAAAGAATTTTATACAGAGATATTTAACAAAAACTATAGAGGAGCACAAGAAGTATTTTATGACAAACTAATTAAAACAGAAGGTGCATTGCAATTACGCTATGTATTTGGTATGTCAGACAATGAGATAACAGACTTTTTATCTACACATTTAGATGATGTAAGAGGATTTAGTGAAAAAGGTAGAGCATATAAACCTACATTAAGTGAAAAATTTTATGATAGACAGTTATTACAAGATGGTTTAGACCCTATAAGCAGAGCACAACTAAACAATGCTATGTTATCAGAGACAGATAAAGCTGCTGCTATACAAAATACATTAGCTATGGCAGGACAAGCTATGGATTTAACAATTAATGTACCAGATATTAAAGCTACATTGCGTTATACCTCTATGCGTAGAAGATTAAGAAACAAAACATTTAGAAAAAATGGTTATGAAGAAAGCATAGATGCAGTTAGACAAGCAGCTAGTGAAGGTAAACCTGGTACTTTCTTTGACCCATCTACACCATTAGGTGCAGAACTTAAAGGTGCAATAGCAGATGGATTAGATGACCCATCCATATTGTTTAAGTATGGTGCAGAAAGAATACCATTTAAAGCTACAGATATGGCATTTACTTTTATTAGTAGAGCATGGATGCCACTACAGCTTATTACACGATTAGCTTTCCCACTTAAAATTACAACAGATGGTAATTTAAGAATGTCAGCTAGAGGTTTTGCTTCTATATTTAGAGACCCATGGGAGTATCTAAAGCTAATATGGAACGACCCTAATGGTGCAATGGTTAAATTAATACAAGCACAAAACCCTAACTACAAACCATTAACTGCACTAACAGGACCATTTAGAACAAGTGCAAAAGTATTAGATGAGAAGTACCCAGATTTTATAAGAAAGGGATTAGGTGCCTTAAAACAAAACAATTCTAAGTTTGGATTACCAGAAGTACAAGACTTGTACGAGAGAGACCCACGCTTTACATCTGTATTTAGAAAAAACAAAGGAGATTGGGAACAAATACCAAAATTTGCAACTGGAGAAGAAGTAGTACCAGGAGCTACAAAGCTAGATGTTGATGACAATTATGTAGAAGCATATATAGATTTCTTAATTACCCAAATGGCACATGACCCATTCATGCCAGTTATAGCACAAGCTATGAAAAAAAACCTTAGTGATGAAGAAGTTGTAGATTTAATACAGAGAACACCATATCTTATGGATGAGATTGTAGATTTAAACAGAAAGACATTATCTGTTAGAAGTGTAGATAAAGCATCACAAGTTGTACCAGTTGTAAAAACACAAGAAGATTTTATAGATTTTGTTAGACATCACAAAATGTTTATATCTAACTTTACTGCTAATCAACAGGATTTACTGGATGTTATTGCACAAGGTATGGTTGGTAAAACAAATGTAAGAAGTTTAGATGTTGCAAAACAAATAAACAAAAAGAAAATAAAAGAAACTATTACACCATACATGTTAGAAGTATTAGAGGATTTACCATTTGAAGTACCAGGTGTAGGTAAAGTTACAGGCAAAGGATTTGCACAAGGTTGGGCAGATTTAATGGATGCGTTGTTTTTTGTAGCTGGTCAAGCTGAAGCATCACTATCACGAATACCTACATTTAAACAAGCATACTATCACTTTATAGAAAGCAACTTAGTGTTTGCTACACGCAAAAGTTTGCAAGATATATTAGATGCACACTATGACCCAGATAGTGTAGTTAATTTACCAGCAGATTTACTCGCATCAGTTAAAAGAAATCTAACAGATGCAGAAATACCATTTGAACAAATAGAAGAAGTAATGAAAAAAGCAGTAAGACAAAGATTACAAGTTACTGATGATGCTGTTACATTCGTTGCTTACAATGCAGATAATAAATATGCACCAAGAGTATTACAAGCTACATCCAAACAACAGTTAGAAATGGACTTGTTATTAAACAATGCAGAAGGTAAAGCATACTCTATAGAAACAGCAGGTGGTATTAGATTAGGAGATGAGAACACTAAGATAGGTGCGTACTATTCATCAATACCCAGAAGAAATGTATTAGTAGATGGAGTGCTAGATGCTTCACAAGATAGACAATTTGTGAAAGCACTTAAAGAATTACATGCAGACACAGGTAAAAATACATTTCAATTAACAAACGATTTTAAAGCATTAATTAAAGAAAACCCTACTCCAACAATTAAAGAGTTAAGAAAAGTGTTGGGTATGGGTAATGCTAAGTATGATGATGTCGCAGAGTTTATGCAAAGGTCTGGAATATTAACAATGGTAGATAGCAAGTCTGGCAAGTTAGTAGTAAACAATGCACAGAAGAGTGGTTTAATATCAGAGTTTACAGAGATTGACTACCACACAATGTTAGACCTAGATGATATTAGAACAGATACTGTACGCAATATGACTTTTAATGACATAAACAAAACAGCATCACAATACGCATTAGAGTTACACAATAGATTGTTGTATAACTTATTAGAAAGAGGTTACTTGGCAGAAGCATACAAGGTAGGATTACCTTTCTTTGAAGCATATAGAGAAGTGTTAGGTAGATGGACACAGCTAGGTGCAGCAAACCCTAGAGCATTAGCACAAGTAGGTTTTGCATACAGGAAGGGTATAGAAAACAACTATATTTATTCAGACAAGTTTGGAGAAAGATATTTAATTATACCTGTAGGTGGTACAGCTTTAGAGAATTATGTTAAATCAGAAGGAGAAGGTACTTGGACAGATGACATAAGCATAGAGGATAGCAATATCATACTTAAAAGAAGTTTACCTATATCAGCATTAGGTGTAGCTGGTGGTGGTTTATTCCCACCATTAGGACCAGTTGTAGCTTTACCACTTGGTGCTATGACTAGAGATAATCCAGAAACTAGAAGATTACTAGAAAGAACTATATTCCAATTTGGTTTGCCATTTGAAAGTGGTACTGGAGATATTAAAGATTTAATTGGAGAAGCAGTATTAGAAGAATTAATACCAGCTACTGGTAAAAATATGTTTAATGCTATTGCAAGTAAGTTAAACGTTAAAGGTTTTGATGAGGATTTATACCAAACAGCTACTACACAAGCTGTACAAATAGCTGCAATGTTATATCCAGAACAAGCAGATGACCCAGAGTTTATGTTTAATACAGCAGCAGTTATACGAGATAACATATTCCAACTAAAAGCATGGGATAGAAATGTTAATCCATTAGTTCCTAAACTAAATGTGTTATATCGTATAGATACTGATAACGATACATTTAACGATTGGTATGGTAAAGAGAACGAAACATCTGGTGTTGTATGGAATAGCTTTGTTGAGTTAGGAATAGTACATGGTTTTTATCAAGACTTAAGAGAACACTATGCACTAACTATGGGTAGTAAACAAGCAGATTATGAAGCTACATTAGAAGTAGTTAGATTACTAGGTCTAGATATATACGATATGGAGACAGCATTTACATCTGCATCACTACAGATTAAAGGTAAGTCTATATCAGAGAGTGGACCTATGGCTAGAACAAAGCCAGAGTATCAGTTCTTGTTAGATAACAAAGAATTGTATGAAGATTATGGTTCTAGCATATTGTATTTCTATGACAAGCTAGGTAGTGGCGAAGTAGATTACACATCTTATGGAATACAAAAAGGATTAGGTAACATAACACCATTAAACAAAGAAGAGTTTTACTGGCGTTCTGCTACATACGCAGCATCATTAGTAGAAAGAGCAATGATGGAAAGAGCAGCAGCTAAGTGGGATGCACAGAGATATAGTCCTAATGAGCAAAAGATAGAGAAAGCAGAACTAGAACTTACATTAAGAAAGATGTTTCCATTAGCATATCAAGTAAACCCAGCAGAAGTAGTTACTAAGTTACCAGGTAAAGAGATACCAGATAGCTTTGATTGGGATTTAGTTATACCAATATTAGAACAAGCTATAGATGATACTCGGTTTAAACAACTAGGATTATACGAACCTATGTCTAAATACTTAAATTATAGAAATGAGATATTAAAAGGAATACAGGTAGGTAAAGAGATACCACTTAAAGAAGATGCTATTATATGGTTAAGAACACAGACTTCACAGGAAGCACAAGCAGTTCGTGATGAGTTATATAGATATGGTGCAACACTAATTGAAGAAACTCCAGAATTTCTACCTGTGTTTAATGATGTGTTTTATAATGAGATTACTAAGTTTGGTATAGGAGATTTAGCAGATGAGTGAAGAAACAAAAGGTTATACATTACCTAGAGGTGTAGGTGGAGTTACAGGACCTATTATTCCTGGTACATCTGTAACACCAGGAAGTGCAGACCAAGCAGCTCAATGGGCAATAGATTTACTTAGTGGAGATTTAGATAACAAAAGACCATTAGGAGAAGGTTTCCAAAGTAAATATCAAATGGAACAAACTTACATGGACAAAGCTAAAGGTTTTCCTGTAACTAGAACGATTGATGTAGATGCAGCAGAATACCTAACAGATAAAGGTTACAAGTTTATTTATTTTCCTTCTATGCCTGGAGAGGTAGCTAGAGATATAGCACCATCACTTCGTATTATATTAAAAAATCAAATGTCAAGCATAGGATTAATTGACTTAACTAAGACACAAGGTTCTATGGTAGATGAAGAATTTGTTAAAGGTATTACAAGACTTATGGAGTTTAGTATGAACAATGGTGGTAAGTTTGATTGGGTACAAAGTTTAGGAATACTTAGAACTGATATGTCAGTTAGGAAAGCTGCTACAACAAAAGCACCTAAGATTGAGAACGAGCAACTAGATGATTTAGTAGATGAGTTTTTAGCAAAGTCAAAATCTAGGAAAGGTGCACCATTATCACAAGAAGAAAAAGATTATATTACTAACAAGATAGGTACAAGAATAGGTTTATTCAATCAAGAGTTAGCAGGACTAGGAAGTGGTACACCAGGAAGAATAGCATTTGACCCATCTACACCTGTGGGTGGAACAATGATACCTGGCACACCAGCAGAGCAACCAGATACAGAACAGTTAGAAGAAGATTTAGCAGGTATAGAAGAAGAAGTATTTGCACCTAGAGAAGAAGCAGCTAGACAGCAACAAGAGTTTGAAGCTGATAGAAGTAGAGGTGCAGCAACTGTAGCAGACTTAGCATCTCTTATGGGCAGACCAGTACAAAGATAATGGAAGAAGCAGTAACGCAATATACAGTTGAAGATGTAAAACAGATACTGTATCAGAACGAAGCCAGACCACAAGATGCAGCAATACTACTTGCTATTGCATATTTAGAAAGTAAATTTACACATGGTATAGATGGAGATACTGACCCTAATGACAAAGGTCTATGGCAAATTAATCCACCAGAGTATTTTAAAGGACAAGAACCAGATAATATGGTTAAAGCATTTTATACAATGCAAGATGAAACTTTATCACTTGATGAGTTTACTAACAAAGTTAAGTACGATATAGATTATGCAACACAGTTTGCTTTACATATTGTAGATTACAGAAGAAAAAATCCTAAGTCTTATGGTCCAGACCCATTTGATGCTTGGACAACATACAATAGATACATTAAAGAAAACATGAAAAACTTAGCACCTACAGATACATTAGTATTTAAAGATGGATTAGATGCAGAGATTACACAAGCAATAGATTATTACAAGACTTATAATGAAATACCATTTGGTTCACAAGAAGATACACCAACAACTACTACTATGCCTACAACTACTACAACTACAGTTCCTGCTACAACTACTACAACTACAGTTCCTGCTACAACTACTACAACTATGCCACAAGATGATACAATAGATTTAACATCAAGAAGTGCAGGTATTATGAATATATTTGGAGAACCACCAACAACTGATTACAGAAGTAAGACATCTAGTCAAGTATTAGGACTTTTGCAATCTGCTATAAACTCTGAAAGAAGAAAGAAAAACTTACCAGATATTAGCAATAACTTAAATGTAGATACAGATTTTGCACAGCTAACAGATGACCAGAAAACAGTCTTAGATACTCTTAGAGGTTTTTATGGCTCTGACTAAATTTGATAAAGAACAGCTAGATAAAGATGGTTTGTACTATGGAGAGTGGGTACAAAACAATATGATGGAATTAAGAATAAGTAATAAAGAAGCTATGAAAATAGCAGCAGATGCTGCTACTGATGCGTTACTTGTACAATTAAAAAACAATGAGTGATGCTGCATACCAGAAATATATTAATGGTATTGATGAAGCACTAGCTTCAATAGACATTAATCCAAAACAAGTAAGACTTGATATTGCATTACAGTTAATTGGTGGAGATGCAATACATCCTAGTTTATATACCATAGTACCTAGAGCACAGTTGCAGAGAATAGGTAGAGAACTTGATAATAGATTTAATTTTATTATTGATATTATTACTAATCACTTCAACAGCGGTTTAAACTTAAACCTTACTGATTTTCACACGATAACTGATGTTGAAGGAATAGGAAGTTTTAACACTACAAGATTTTTAGATATGTTACAAGATGTTGTAAATTTTGCAGATGATATATTAGTAGAACATAGGGTTAATCACTTAGGAGATTTTGATAATTTACCTGTGTATCTAAAACAATTTATATTACATACAGCAGAGTTTATTGGAGAAGCAACAGAAATGAATATTTTACCTACTACAAATGAATTAGATGTAATACCAAATTTGATTGCAGAATATGGAATACAAGACACAGAACTTCATCCAGATTTTTTAACTGATATAGAAGATGTTTATAACAGAACAGATGGTGTTAATACTGCACCAGGATTTTTTAATAAATACAATCGTATAGGTGCAGATGCAGCAGATATATTTGAGTTATCTGTTAATGACACATTAAGAATACCTATAGAACAATCAAGAGGTTTTATGGTAGAGAGTTTAAACAACAGAATAATATTACAGTTACACTCTGCTTTGCAAGACCCTGTACATGGTGGTTATATACAAAACCTATTAGATGAAGTTCAATATAAACAAGGACAAAATGTGGTAGATGAATTGTTAGGTAAAGCAAATGATAATTATTATGGTTCATTTTCAGACAGAGTAGATTTTGTATCAGATAACGCATGGTATGGAATAAAAAATACAACTAACAGATATGTGTCTTTGTTTAGAGAAAAATTAGCACAGTTTGTAGATGGTAATTTAACAGGTTACTATGTACCAGATGATGAAGTAGAAATGCTAGGTAGAATTAGTATTGGAATAGAAGAAGCAATAAAAGATTTTGCAGAAACTTTATTAGATATATCACAAAACAGATTTCAATACGAAGATGTAGATAACTTAATTACTGCATTAGATAACGAAACAGGTAAAAGATTATTAAAAAGTTTCCAAGAAGGTGGTGGATTACTTGGATTAGGAGATTTACATAAATTTTTTCAAAGTCCAGGTGCAGCTTTACAAGTTGTTGATAGTACCAGCTTTGTATTATCTGATGATGCACTTAAAGCAACTGGTGCATTAAACCCAGAGTTTATAGATAGGATGCTAGAAGTTAGAAAGATGACACCAGGTTTAGTACCAGAAATACAGCAAACAGTACAAGAGATGACAAATATGTTAAAACCTACAATAGACAATGCTTACTCTGTATTTGAAATTAAGCCACCTCCAAATGATATATTTCACATAAGACCATTAAAAGAATTTTTATCTTATGCAAATGCAAATCAAAATGTAGATGTTAAGTTTTATAACTTCAATACTTCTAAGTTTGAGGACATGGGTATATTAGGTATTGTAAAATCTGGTGTAAACAATTCTCCACCAGATACATTAGTAGTACAAGTTACACCTAAAGAAGCAGACAAAGTACAAGATGTTGTTAAGTTTGTAAGTAATTTACCAGAAACAGCAGGTACAGCACCAACAATAAATAAGATGATTGCAGAAACACCACAAGATATTGTGGAGTATGTAGATAAATCTAAGTTACCAGAGGTAGAAAAAGTATTAAAGAACCCTAAGATTGGACCAGCTATATCATCAACAGCTATGGACTTTGCTAAGAAAGCAGGTAAGTTTGGATTTGGTGGTGTAATGGCAGGGTTTGCTCCAGGAGATATAGCAATAGAAACAGCTATAAGAAAACTACTACCACGATTAGGTTTAGTTGCAATATCTGGACCAGCATTAGCAGCATATACAGCTTATGAATTAGGTTTGTTAGCAGCAGATGCAGGTGCAGCTTTTGCAAAGAAACAACAAGGCGAGAAGTTTTGGGATAACTTTGGAGAAATATCAGACAAATACTCTATTGGTTACAAGCTAACTAAAGAAATACATAACACTTTATTTGATGAGGTTTATGGTAAAATGAACCAAAATGTTTATGCAGGAGCAGATAGCTAATGGCGATAGATTACGATTTACTTAAACAATTAATAAATGGTCAGATAACAAGAAATGAATACGAAGCTAAGGTAGCAGAAAAAGAAGCTATCAAACAAGCATCAGCAGCAGATACTAGGTTATTTACTGCTGCCAGTAACTTAGATGAACTAGAAGCACCAGACCCATCAGATGTTAATTTATTTAATGTTGCACAAAAAGAGGAGGACAAACCAGAAATAAATGTATATACAATTTTTGACATCTATGGTAATCCAGATGCTTTTAAAGGAACAAGTGCAGAATTTGCAGAGTTTATGACAGGCAATCCTAAGTATTATGCAACAAAAGAAGATGCTACTAAAGCGTTATCAGATATGTATTCAGCAGAAAAAAGAGGTGGTACTTCAGAAACTACTACAACTACTACTACCACGACATCTACAGATGAAGGTCCTTTGTACTGGGGTAGATATGATAGTGGTTCTTGGGCTACATCTACAGAAGCAGGTAAACCAGAGGGATTTACATGGGCATGGGAACTACCAGAGTTTAGTGGTACATCACAGGGAGATTACACATCTGAGAAATCATTAGATGAAATACTAGGACAAGTAACAGACCCTGCTGTATCTGGTACACCTACACCTACAGTTACAACAAACTTTGATGGTCGTATGGGTTCACAGATATGGCAAGATAGTACAGGTCAAAAGTATTTAGCATTTGGTATTCCAGGCACAAATATGTTTATAAGATACAAAGCTAGTGATGATGAATTAGCTAGTTTCTTTACTACAGGTATGCCAGATGTAAGAACTATTAATGAAGATGCAGAAGATTGGAACAACTCATTATGGTTAGGTAGCTTTATAGAAATAGGTACAGACATTATAAAAGGAGAAAGTAATCCACTTGATAGATTGGTAGATAACTTTGCAAAGATTAAAAAAGTACAACCATGGATGGAAGATGATGAATTGTATTCTTTGTATTTAGAGGGCATAGTAGAAGAAAGAGATATTGCAGACTATGAGTGGCAAGGTACAGAGTGGTGGCAGACACATACTAAAGAACAAAGAGACTGGTTACTTACATCACAAGGTAAAGGAATAGGTGCTTTACCAGCAGATGCACAAGCATTACTAGATAATAATAAAATAAAAGCTAAACAATTATTAAATCAATATGGTGTAACAAATGCAGAAGAAGTAGTAAATGCAGATGGAGATACTCTAGTTGATTTCTTTGCAACGCAACTTACAACAGGTGCTTGGACAGAACTTAACTGGATTAATCAAGCTAAAGGATTAGGAGACCCACTTGCAGGAATAGAAAGAGACAACCAACTTGTTGGATGGCTAGAGAATATGGATGAAACTATGACCATATCAGAGACACAAGCAGGTTACTCTACTGCACAAGCATTAGCACAGAAATGGTTAGGTCCTAACTTTGCTAATTTTGAAGAAAGTAATTTAGCAGAGTATGCAGGTATTATAAGAAACGCAGAAAGTCAAGAGATAGGTATAGCAGCAGTAGAAGAGAAGCTAAAGAATATTAGGAAAGCATTGTTCTCTACTGATATGTATGAAGAAAACTTAACATACGAAGATATAGCTAGTCCTTGGCGTAACTACTCGTTCCAGTTCTTAGGACAAAGGATGGATGAAACATCATCAGATTGGATAAATGTATTAAAAGCTAATGACCAAGAAAAAATAAATTCAATATTATTAGAGTATGGTTTAAACAATGATGTAGAAACTGTATTTGATAAAGTAACAGATGGTATAGTCAGTGGTATAACACCACAAGCAGTAGTAAGAGGAATACCTACATAATGGCATTAACAGCAACAGCAAGAGCAAAGTTAGTTAGCGAAGTAAAACTAAAGTTTGGTACAGAGTTTCCAGAACAACTTATAGATATTTACATACAGGCATATATAGATACTAACCAAGATGCTAATGAAGCTGTGTTAGTAATGCGACAATCAGAACAATACAAATCTTTTTTTCCAGGTAATGTAAACCCAGATGGTGTATCTGTTAAATATACAGAACAAGAGTATCTTAACTTAGTAGATGCTTACAAAAGAAAGATAGAAAGTATTGGATTAAATGCAGACCTCATACTTACTAATGACAGAATAGAAACATTAGTTACAAATGTTGTTAATAATCAAGAGTTTGGACAAAGAGTACAAGCTGTATATCAACAGGTATTAACATCTATACCACAGGTTAAAGAATATTATCAACAAAATTTTGGTAGAACATTAACTGATGCAGAGATTATAGCTAGTGCAATAGACCCTAACATTAGTCAAGGTTTATCTACAGGTGCTATTACTGCTGGAGAAGTTATATCACAAAACATTGCTAGAGCACAGATAGGTGCAGAAGCATTGTTAGCTGGTATAGATATAGAACTACAAACTGCTGAACAATTAAGACAACAAGGTTTATCAAGAGAACAAGCTAGAAGAGGTTTCCAACAAGCAGGTACATTTATGGAGTTAGCTGCTACACAACAGAGACCAGGCGTTACAGCACAAGATATAGTAGAAGCTACAGAGTTAGGTATAGCACAGCAACAAGAAAGACTTGGAAGAATAGTGGCTCAAAGCACATCACAAAGTGCAGCACAACTTGGTGCAGCTAGAACTAGAGAAGGTGCTGTTACAGGTATTGTTGAACAATAGTTGTTTAAACAACTTGCATTACAAAAATATATGATATAATTATTACGACCCTATTCCTAGGTCTGGGGGTTAAACTTGACCAGGAAAAAGATACGATTACTGTCTTGATGCCTACTAACAAGACATGGAAAATAAATAATAAGTAGTTTATTCAGAGCATTACATAAATGGCTCTTGTAAAAATATTATTTATAGAAGGAGATAGACAGAAATGTCAGAAGAAGTAACTAATACTGATAGTTCAGTAGAAGAAGATAAGAACTGGAAAGCAGTTCGTGAAGAGAACAAAGCTCTTAAAGAGGAGTTGGTTAAATACCAAACCCAAGAAAGAGATACATTGTTCCAACAAGTCGGATTAGACAGAACTAAAGGTGTCGGCAAAGCTGCTGATATGATGTACGAAGGCGATTTAGAAGTAGATGCCCTTAAAGCATTTCTCTCTGAAGAGTTTGGAGAAAGCGTTGTTAGTGGACAACAAGACAGTATTCGTAACACAGTAAACGAAGGTCAAAATAGACTTGATGCTTTACAGCAACAAGCACAAACCATTAACGCTGCACCAAATGTACAGGAACAAATTGCCCAAGCACAACAAAGTGGCAGAGTACGAGACAGTATAGCTTCTAAAATGATGGCTCTTGATGAGCTAAAAGATAAGTAAGTTTAGGAGATAAGCTCCTAGACAAAGATTTATAGGAGATAAAAAAATGGCAGCAATAGGCAGTCCAGACCCAATTTCAGTATCTGAAATTAACAATTTTACTGGCGAACTATTCAAAGTTGGTGCTAGAAGAACACCTCTACTATCCATGGTGGGTGGTTTAACAGGTGGTAAACTTCTTAACTCCCCAGTCTTTCAAACACAAAAAGTTGATACTCCAACAGTTAGTGGCTACACAGCTCTAGCAGAAGGTGGAACACCAACTTATTTTGGAAGAAGCAGAAGTTCTGCAATAGACTGTGTACAAATCTGGAACCAAGGTGTTAAATTAACATACTCTGCTCTAGGTTCAACAGGCTATTTGAACTCACAAGCTATGGAGAGTGGTACAGCAGCATTTGAAGGTAGTAACCCAGTTAATGATGAAATGGCTTTTCAAATAGAAGAGCTATTATCAAAAATTGCAAGAGAAGTTGAATACGAGTTTTTCAATGCAACTTTCAATGATGGAACAGATGGTAACCCAAGAGAAATGCGTGGCATTGATGAGTGGGTAGCTTCTGGTAATGGTTCATCTACATACGATAACCAAGTTGCAGCAGCAGATACATCATTAGATTTTGATGCAATCGCTGAAATTCTTAAAGCTATGTATGATAATGGTGCTCCAATGCAAAACCCTGTTCTATTCGCAAGACCAGCTTCTATTCTTGATTTAAACCAAGGATTAGCAGCAGCAGGTAACTTGCAAATGGCAGTATTACCAAGAGACAGAAATGTCGCTGGTGTAAACATTGATACAATCATTACACCATTTGGTAACATTGGATTAGTTGTGAACGAGTTTGTTCCAGCTACTAAAGCATTTGTCCTTGACCTTGCATACTTAGATGTTTGTTTCTTGAACATCCCAGGCAAGGGTGCAGTATTCGTAGAAGATACTGACAATGATGATGCAGCAGCAATATCAAAGCGTGTTTACATGGAAATCGGATTGGACAAAGGTCCAGCAGAATACCATGGCGTTATAACAGGCGTTATTTAATAACAAATTAGGACTTATGGGCAGAACCACCACTCTGCCCTAAGTTCTGCTACAATCAATTATCATGAGCACAACCATAGGCAACCTAGTAGATAGAGTTTTTAGAGAATATTTAGAACCAAATGATGACATACAATCATTTACTAATTTAAGACTTGCAGTATCAGATACAACATCTACAACAATATCTTACGAAGCAGATTACTTAACAACTGAAGAAGAAGATGCTATGGGTGCAGGTGCATTTATAGAAATCAATCAAGAGCTTATGCTAGTTGTAGCATTAAACACAGCAGATGAAACATTAACTGTTGTAAGAGGAGCAAGAGGTACTACTTCTGCAACACATGCACAGGGAGACCTCGTAAAAATTAATCCACCTTTTATAAGACTTAATGTTTTTAATGCAGTCAAAGACCAGATAGAAAATTTATATCCAACACTATATGCAGTAGAAGTACAGACAATTAATACTGCTAGTGGATATGTTGCTCTTACTGGTAGTGATGACAGCAGAATAGTTGCACCACTTAAAGCAGTTTCACAGTACACAACACTTGCTAGTGGTAGTGAAACATCAGTACAGTTTAGAGGAGTAGCAGTAGAGCTTATAGATGTACCTACATCTGTAACAGCTAGTGGTAAAGTTGTACAATTTTCTGGTATTAGTAGTGGTGTAGATGTACATTGTACATTTAAAAAAAAGTTTGGAGATGTAACAAACGAAGCATCTACTCTTGCAGATATAGGTTTAGAAACAGAATACGAACCAATAATTATGGCAGGTGTTGCAGCACAGATGATTGCAGGTAGAGATATACCATCAGCAACAACAGAGTATATTACTGATGCAATACAAGCAAATGTGTATCAAGTAGGTTCATCTACAAATATACGAAATGCTTTGTTGCAATATCAACAAGTATTAATAGCACAAGCTAGGAAAGACCTAAGAGCAAGATACCCAGAACCTGTCAGTTTAAACAGCGTGGTATATCCAAGTGCCTAGAGTACCTACCACTGCTGATGTATCTAATCCACAGAGAAAGGGATATGATTTTAGATTAGATAACTTATTATTCAGAACTGCAATATCTACAGATAGACAGTTAGTTATTAGAAGTGCAGAGTTTCCTAATCAACAAATAGATTTAAGACAAAACCCAGAAGATATTACAACTAACATAGGTCAGATATTTTCTCGTAATGATTTTTCTGGTGGACAAGGTTTAGATTATGCACACAAAAGAAACAATGCAGATAAAGATGTAACTAGATTTTTTGATAGTAAAGGTATAGATGTATTTCATGGAGATGATGAGACATCTTACAATGTACATTTACTATATAAGACAGCAGCAGAAGAAATAAATTTTAGTGGTAGTAATAACTATTTAGTGCAAACTACTAATGGAGAAATGTATGTTACAGACCAAACAACAATATACAAATCTACTGATAATGGAGATACTTGGAGTGCAGTAACAACTGGTTTAACTATTAATTATAATTTTACAGGTGCAACAGCAGTAGGTGCTGATGCTTATTTTACAACTGCTGATGGTACATCTAATTCAGAACTAATTAGATATGATGCTGGTACTGATACTTGGTCAGAATTGACTACTGGTCAATCTACTAATGGTGGATTAACAGGTGTATGGTTTGCTAAAAATCAAATATTTATATCTGGAGACAATGGCACAGTAGAGTTATTGTGGGCAGTAAATCCATTTAATAAAACTTGGGGTAATTCAGATTTAGCAGATGCAGATGCAATAGTTACATTTGAAGATAGCCACAATATATCACAAGTTATAGATGCAGGTGCAGTTGTTTTAGCAGCTTCTACTAATGGAGATATTTATTCTGTTAAGGATGTATCTGGAACTATGACATTGTTTGGTCAAACAAACATACCATTTGAGCAAGTGCATTGTATAACTGCAACAGAAGGTATTGTATTTTTTGGAACTAAAGAGAAGTCAAGAGACATAGGTAGATTTTACAGAGCAGATTTAGTTACAGCAGATAACTTATATGTACTAGCTAATAGACAGTTAGTTAAAGAGTGGGTAATAAATGGTATAGATACAACACCTAAGTTTATGTTTGCATCAAGAGATAGTATATATTGTGGAATTAGAGAAAGTGCAACAGAAAGTTTTTTATGGAGATATTATTTACCTACAGCAGGTTTTGCAAGAGATTTAAAAATGAACGCTGCTGCTGGTTATATTACAGGTATAACACAAGCTAATGGTAAATTTGTAGTAGCAGTATCTGGTGTAGATATATACAGAGAAACATCTTTGTATGAAGATGAAGGTTATATTATATTACCTAATATAGATTTCTTCACATCAGAAGTTAAACAGTGGGTTGGTACAACTGTAGAGCATGATGAGATTGTAGATACCAGAAGAATACAAAGTTTTATATCTACTAGAGAAGGAAACATTGACTTTCCAGATAGTAGTAACTGGGAGTTAGCTAATGACAGCACCCAGGGTTTTGGTGGAGAAGAAGTACAGATTAACAGAAACGCTAGATACCTAAACTTAAAAATAGTTTTACAACCAACAGATGACAATACAGGGTCTCCAGTATTTAGAAGTGTATCAGCTAGGGCATTACCTAGACCACAGTTAGTGGTAGTTGATATACCTGTAAATATTTCAGACCAAGTAGAAAGACCAAATAGAAAACGAATTAAAGTACGAAACCTAGGAGAAACAATATATCAAGAGCTTAAACAAAAAGAAGGCGATAGTGTTACTTTAGAATTGTATAGTCCATCAGAAACTATCAGAGGAGTTGTAGAAAGTGTTGCATATCCTGTGATAAATGATGCTAATATAGGTTCTGTAACACAATTTTGTACTGTTAGAATAAGAGGTGTAAGAGCAGAAGATATTACATCATTATTTACTAACACAATGGGAATTGGTACATTAGGCGTGGTAAGATTAGGATAATATGACAGCACAAGAGAGCAAATTAAGCAACGCATACGAAAGTACAATAACTACTGCACTAACAGCAGATGCTAGTGGCATTACAATTTCAGTAGATGCAGCACCAACTGATAGTTCTAATACAGCTATCACTGGTTCTGTAGTCATGTATTTAGTTTTAGACCCAGATAGTGATAGCCAGAGAGAATATGTAAAAGTTACAAATATATCTGGAACAACATTAACTGTACAAAGAAACATTGACACTGGTGGTGGAGGATTAAGAACTCATGCTGCTGGTGCAAAGATAAGACAAGTTGCACAAGCACAACACTTTGATGATATACACGACAGAATAGATAAAGTAATTAATGAAGATGGTAGCAGTTTAAACACGACTACTGGTGTAGTTAAAGATGAAGATGATTTAGTATCTAATAGCGATACACACTTAGCTACACAACAATCTATTAAAGCGTATGTAGATAGTCAAGTAGCTAGTAAAGATGAACTATCAGAACTTAGTGGTACTACAGATGATGTTACAGAAGGTAGCACTAACTTATATTTTACTGCTGAAAGAGTAGATGACCAGGTAAATACACTTCTTACTGCTGGTGCAAATGTAACTTTAACC